>Ga0247727_10001554_pt1 | contig 54201 bp, 36 predicted proteins | sample WisWelCaveWW1625_FD_202498 | JGI IMG/M metagenome (GOLD analysis project Ga0247727, IMG submission 202498) | Biofilm microbial communities from Wishing Well Cave, Virginia, United States - WW16-25 | ecosystem: Environmental > Aquatic > Deep subsurface > Groundwater > Cave microbial mat | place... | reverse complement strand
GCGCCTTCGGCCGCGATCTGGTGGGTGGACGCTGGACGAACTTGGTTCCCGGCGACCGACCCGAGGATATCTATCAGGAAGTTGCGGGGCGCTTGATCGAGATCCTGAAGACGGAGGCGGCGAAGGGATGGGTGATGGCGGACCTGTGGCTCCCGCTCGTCGATCGCAAGCTCGTCAAGCAGCCGACGATGACGCTTCCCTACGGCGCGGGGCTCAAGGCGTTCCGGCGCCAGCTCCGGCAGCGTCTGCACGAGATAAATGGCGAGAGCATCTTCCCCGACATTGACCAGGCCGCGGAGTACCTCGCGCCCTGGGTTCGCGAGGCGATCGCGCTTGTCGTGATCAAGGCGAGCAGGATCAGCCGGTGGCTTCAGCGCACCGTGCGCTGGCTCGCGCGGTACGCGAACACCGGCGTCTCATGGACGAGCCCGGTGGGAATCCCCGTTGAGCAGCGGAGCCTGAAGACGGAGCTGACGGATCGCGTCGAGACGCTCTCGGGAGTTCTGGGCAGGCAGGTCCCGGTCGAGCCTCACGTCGTCGACGAGGGCGCTCAACGTCGCGGGATCGTGCCGAACCTGATCCACTCGCTCGACGCGGCGCACATGATGCGGACCGTGAACGCGCTCCACGCGCGCGGGCTGCGGGACTTCGCGATGGTGCACGACGGATACGCGGTCCACGCGTGCGACGTGGACACGATGAACGCCGTGCTCCGCGAGGAGTTCGTGAAGGTGCACGAGGAGTTCACGCTGGCGAAGTGGTGGGCGGCGGTCCGCAAGGCGAATCCGGACGCGAAGCTCAAGAAACCGCCGAGGATGGGCAAGCTCGATCTCGGCGAGGTGAGGAGGGCGGAGTATTTCTTCGCGTAACGCGGCGTGAGCCTCGGCTCTTCTTTCGCCGCGCACGACGAGGTGCGCGGGCTGTTGTCTTCTTTTTCGCAATCCCGCTCTCTTCTTTGGCTTCTGCTCTCTTTCGACGGCACCGCGATCTGGATCGAATCGCCGTCGAGAGCTTTGGCGCCCGCGGCGGCGTAGCAGCGTAATGGAAAGCGCAAGTCAAAGCCATGGGCCGTCGCGTGAGGAATACGATGCACAATTGTGTTGGCACCGCCGAGAAGAGGTACCAGATTCACCGTCGGTGAAAGGTACCGGGGTGACCTGAGGCCAAGACGGAACACACCGACGCAGGGACGCTTCGGGAAGCGCTGCTCACGCGTTGTGGGGTCTGTGACCCAGGCCCGCGTGGAACGCACGAGCGGCGATCCCCGCGGCAGCGCGACCGTGGTCGCCCGCCTTCGATGGAACTCGCAAGGATTCTACACGACAGCTCTCTCCAACCGAACAGCGTGGAGGATGCTCTCGCGCCTTCGGCGCACGAAGAAAATCCAACTTCAAGACTCGGACCAGGAGTAGATCCAGGAAGCACGGACCGGATTGGTACCTCCATTGAGCAATGACACTGGTACCTCTTCCGGGCGTTGCCGACAATGCGCGTTTGTTGGGCGGGAGGCTCCTGATCTCGCTCTAGCGAAAGCGTCGCACGGGCGACTCGTCGTCGATAGCTCTCGTGGTCAGCGACCGCGCCGCCCACAATCACCGTGACGAAAGCCGCGCAGCAACGCTTCTGACGGTCGGATCGCTGTGCTTCTCAGCGAGCAAGCGGACTACGTGCTGCCCTTTCCCGCCGCACTGGTTCCAGAGCGTCGTCAAAAGATCCCGGGCAGCGGACTCGGAGGGGCCATTGGCAAGGGCAGCCGTTGCAAGCGCGACCAGCCGTTCCTCGGAAACGGCTGTCGCCACTTCTCGCATCGCTGCGCGCTGAACCGAGGCATCCGGGTCCTTCGTCAGCGCCTCCAGCGTCCCGCACGCTGCCTCACACTTCAATCCTCCGAGGGCCACGACGCATGCGGTCCGTACGAGCGGAGCAGCACCTGTGTCAAAGGCTCGTCTGGAAATCACGTCGAGGACTTGCTCTTGCTTGGCTCGGCCCAGTACTTCCGCTGCGCGCTTGATCACGTCTGCGTCCGCGGATTTGTGGAGCAAAAGTTCGGCGTCTTGCTGGCGCTCCTCATTGAGAGCCGACAGCACCGCCATACCCAACGCGCGCCTGACGTAGGACGGAATCGAGGGGAGAAGCGAGAACTGGCGCTCAAGTGCTAGGAGTTCACCTGTCGGCTTCAGTAGGGCGAGCATTTGTGCCCCAGTCCAACGTAGTTCCTCCTTCTGGAGCATGTTGGCGACCAAGCTAGAAATCGCTTGGTTGCCGATCGGCTGCACGAAGTCGCTCGCGTTAGCGCGTCGAAGGTCCGCGCGCAGAGACCGTCGCTTCTGAGCAAGTCCGCCCGCGAGCTCACTTGTAACAACAACCATCCATTCATCCGCACTTGCAGGCAACGAATCGAAAGAGTGTGCGTAGAGTGCCGTCAGCGCGAGCATCTGGTCGATCTCGCTCCAAGATTCGCCGACAGAGGATAGGAAGGTCCGCAGCGCCGCCTGGGCCAAGTCGTCCCGCAGCACGCCTAGCATCAGGAGAGCCAAGCCCCGATCGGCTCGTTCGCGACTGGCGTCGGCTGCTACCGAAGCGAGAAACGCAATAGAGTCTGCTCTCTCGCTTTTTTCTACCGAAGTCCTTGAGCGGAAGTCCACGAGCAAATCACACATTACTCCCGCGCTGGGAATCTCCTTTGCAAACGACCTTCGGAGCGCGAGAAGGAGCGCAACCTTGTCAGGTTCCTGAGCAGGCTCGCGTGCCGAGTTGGTGGGTTCCGACGCCAAACTCTCGCGCCTGAGAGGGTTGTCTTCGCGCGCAGTCGCCGTGGTACCAGGAATCGACCGAGGAGCCAGAATTTTCCTAGCAAGAAAGAGGGCCAACACGAGTGCAGCCAAGGCTGGTATGACTAGCAGGGTCGATTTGCGCATAGCTGGCTACTTCTTCTTGGGCGCCTCATATTTCCCGTCCGCAGCGGTCCTCTTCCCCTGCTTGAAGTTCTCGAGCGAATCGCTCAGAAGTTTCTGGGTGGCTTCCGTCACTGGGCACTCAACCGTACCTTCAACGATGAATGCCAAGCCCCGCGTTTCTCCCGGGGTTTCGCCGACTGTCAACTTCAAGGTCTGCTTCCATCGCACAGCGGCAACGAGAATGTCCAAGCAGTAGACGAATTCGACAAACGTGCTCGTTCTCTCGACCACATCGCCTGTCTTGACTCCAAACTTGCCCGCTACGACCTGACCGGCAGCAAGGTCGCAGAAGCCCGGAGCGTCCAGATCCGCTGCTTCGTGGTCGCTGAGCTGGAGGAAACCTGTGAACTTCGTGATCCCACCATCCAGTAGTGGCTTGGAGTCGTCGGTCAACGCCAAGCTGAATGGATTCGCCGCGCCGATGCGAGTGATGGAGTACACCTCATCGGCGAGCACGCGCGTGAACCGCGGCGCACATCCGGCCTGCTTGCAGCAGGCAACAATCGTGACACCCATACCAAAGAAGTTGTCGCAGCCGCTGACCACGACCGTGTCTTCCTTCTTCTCGTTAGGGTTGGGCACTTTGTACTCGACCTTGCCGGTGTTGAGCCCAGTCGCCCCTTCGGGGGGCTCCACGGCATTGTCGGGCAGGGCGCCCATGAACAGCTCGATGCGTGCGGTCTTTCGCTCCGCCACTGGGCAGTCATCCATGCCTGCCACTTTCAGCATCACGAACTGAGCATTGCTTGCAAATTTCCACGTCACATTTCCGCCAGCGGTTCTGCTTACAAGCTTGATAGGTATGGCCGGCTGAGCGACAGGTCCTTCACTGAAGGTGTTCGATTTCGCGCAGATATCCTCCTGTGCGCTGACGATGCCCGCGCAGATTGCCGCGAAGGCGAGAACGCGAAGTGAGTTTTTCATTCTTCCCTCCCGAGTGGCACCGAGATACAAGGAGGACTCTACCCTATGATTTGCCGGTTCGCGCATGCAATCGGAGTTGAACGGACTACGTGCGAGGAACGGGCGACCCGAAGGTCTTCCCGCCGATGGAGCCGAAGCCCCGCCGCCGCACCGCGCCGGTTCGTGGTCGCATGGATCCGTTTGCGGATCGGCTCGAGCCACTCCTCTATCGCGCGCCGCCCGGCACTGAGCGTCGCGCTTCCCCGAAACCCAGGTTGGAGATCGAAGACCTCCTCCCCGGTCGGGGGAAGAGAGGAAGTCTTCCCCCGCGAGTGCGCTGCACCGGCGCTCGCAGGGAGCGTTCGCCGGGAGGGACGTGCCAGCCTGCGCGTTCGTGCCCCCTATTAGAGAGGAACGGACGCAGGCAATGGCTCTGCTGCGGCGGGGCGCGGCTCGTGAGAGAGCCGCGTGGTAGCGCCGCAGCATCGCGTGTCCAACGCGCGCGCCGCCCATGGCGACAGGCCACAGGGGACGCGTCCGCTCCAGCCGCCGCAAGCGACGGGAGGAGCCGGCACGGGCGCTCGGTGGCCCGCGAACCCTTCCGCGTCACGCAGGACGCGGGATAGAATAGAAGGGAGAGCCCGCGTCCCGCTGAAGGGCCGCGGGTGAAAGAAAAGACCTGCGCTGCTCCGCCGCGAGGACGCAGGTGGATGTGCCGGGCATGAGAGCCCGGCTTCTGCCGAACGGAGCGGCCGCGCCGTCCAGGGCGCTCGGGCACGAAGGCCCGCAGGTGCGCCTCGGTCGATGGGCATGAGAGCCCACCTGCCGAGGTGAAAAGAAGTGCATGTCAGGCCGCTTGCGCGAGTCGTCATCGCGGGGCGATTCGCGCAAACAGCCTTCCCGACGCGGTCTATGGCCTCCGTTGGGCTCGCGCGCGCCCGTCAGTCCTGACTCGCGTCACGACTGACGGGCGCCGCCAACGCTCCGGACGCGGCTGGGACCCCGCGCGCTCCAACTCCGTCGGAGCCTCCGCACGCCCAGCCGCTCTCGCGGTTCCCCCTCTCCATCGCCGCTCTTCAGCGCGGCGATGCCGCCTGCGGGCGGTCCAGGGCCAGGCCGCGGGAGGGCTTCCCCTCTCCTCGGCTCCTGGCTCCTTGGGGTTGAGGAAGGATCGACAATCATCGAGGTGGGCTTCCGTGTACCATGTTCGGGATTCCGAGGTGACACTTGGCGCGATCCAAGGAACCACGCAAGGACCGTTGGTACCTCTTTCTCGCCCTGGTCTTGGCTGTCCTCTTTGTCGTCGCCTTGGCCGGGGTGCGGTCGCGGCATTCTCCTTCGGTTCCAGTTCTCCAGACGACCGCTCCTGTCGGAGCGCCGCTCGACCTACCGCAGGGGGTCCAGCTTGGCGTGATACCGGCGATCGAGCCTGGTCAGGCAGCGGGCGTCAAGCTGACCGTCGATACCGCGACCCAGAATGAGTGGGCTCGATTTGCACCAGTGACGCTCGCGATTCCCGACATCGACTGGTCCGCCCCGTTCCCCGTGGAGAACGGCGCGCTTTCTGCGACCCTCACCCTTCCAAAGCCCCAGAGCATCCGCGGGAGGACCTACATCGTCAGCGGTGTCGAGCCGCGAACGCGAAGGATCGCAACGCTTCTGCGAGTCGCGCTGAAGTAATCCGGTCTATCGAGCCTCCTCCCTCCACATGCCCGCCTCGCGTTCCGCGTCTCCGAGCAGCCGCTGAAACTCACGCCAGATCGCGCGGTCGTCACCCTGCTTCAGGAGCTCCAGCAACCGGTGCTCCGTGAAGAACCGCACGTTCGAGGGGGTCGGATTGGCCTTGAGGTGGCAGAGAACCGGATCGGGGAGCTGGAGGAGACGAATCGCGCGATCGACATGGCCGCGACAGACCCCGAGCAGTTTCTCAAGGGCGGCATGACTCCGGAGCCGCCTTGCCTCGATCTGGCGGACGTAGGTCGCCGCCCGTTCCCACGCCGGAACGCGGTCGAGATGGGCACGGTACTGCCGCCAGGACCGCTGGTCGATCGTTTCGAGGTGCTGCAGGGTCTTGGGGCGGTCCCCCAGGACGAACTGCTGGCGCCGATTGATGATCCGCGTGTGGTAGGCTGTCGAGGCCCGGAGGAGCTTTCGGGGGGTGGATGGGGAAATATGGTTCGCTGCGAGTAGCATGGAGCCCACTTCGATGCGGAATACGAACTCCCTGGCGCGGAGTCGAAGTGTGGCGAGCAAGGCCCGCATCAGCGGGCCGCGTCGAACCACGAGCGCCATGATTCGGCGGCGGCATACTCTCTGCCCGAATCTCAAGATGGTTCGCTGCGAGTAGCATGGAGCCCACTTCGACTCGGCCGCGCTCCCTCCTTCGCTCCCTGTGGGTGGAGCTTCGGAGGGCAGGCCGCGCGACCTCGCTCAGTGCAAGCACGCGGGTGATACCACGCGTGACGCTTGCTCTGGTGCGGCCGAGTCGAGATGTGGTGAGCGCGGGCTGCGAAAGCAGACCGCAGTCGAACCACGAGCACACGAACCCGGTCCGGGTTCTAGAATCCTGCCGTGTGGTACGTCTACCTCGCCCGTCAGGCCGACGGGCACTTCTATACGGGCATCACCCAGAAGAATCCAAAAGAGCTTCTTGCCGAGCATCAGCGGGGCGAGCACTCCAAGTACACCAGCGGCCAGCGACTTGTCCGCGTTGAGTGGATGGAAGCGCAGCCGAACTCCGTCGCCGCGGGTCGGCGCGAGCGCCAGATCAAGCGCTGGTCTCATGCCAAGAAGCAGGCACTCATCGACGGAGACGTCGCCCGACTCAAGGCTCTCTCAAGGTCGCGATCTCGCTCTTGAAGGAAGAGCAAGTCCGCGTCAGTCCCGACGTCCGCCCCGCCTCTTGCACTCTCGACGTCGTCACTTGATGGGGACTATCTCGACGTGCGTCTCTTCGCGGAACCCGTTGCAGGCGACAATCCGGAAGAAGGGCATGATCACACTGATGCAACCGAACATGGCGGACCCGGCGACAGCGAAAACCGCCGCGCACAAGTACCAGTACTCACAAAAGGCGAGGCCCCCCCGAACGAAGACCTCCGTGGGAAGCGGCAGCTCCTTGATCTGTGACCGATCCAAGACCAGCTTGAAGTAATACGCGCAGAGTGCCAGCGCCCAAAGCCACGCGAAGAGTGCCGCCACGGCAAGAAGTGCTAGCCATCGCCGAGAGGGCCTTGGCGGAGCGTGCGAACGAGAGACTTCAGACATTGAGCGTGTCTTACTCGACGTTGGCGGCGCAGTCACGGCGTTGGGTGAGGCCATCGCGTGTCGGCCGCTTTCGACCTCCGCCGGCGTACTTCCATGCCCTTGGGCGGTTCGCCCCGGGGCATCATCCTCGTTCCTTGACACACCCCATCCCCCCTGACAGACTCCCGCCGTGATGAGTCGCCGCGCGGCCGCCGGGACGATCGCCCTCCTCTTTGCCGTCTCGCTCTTCACCACCCCCGTCCACGTCATCGTCGAGCCGCACGACGTCGCCCACGAACATCACGAGCACGACGACTCCGACCACACCGAATTGGACCATGCCTCTCCAGATGTCGTCCTCGGCACCTCGCCCTGCACCCCCGACAGCGATTTCGAAATCTCCGAAGGCGGCGATGGCGCCGCCGTCGAGCTCCTCGCGTGTCGCGTGACCGCGGTCGTCGAATCGCCCCCGCCTCGCGCCCCGCTCGCCGCACCCGCCTGCCCCCGCGCTCCACCCGCCGCGTAGCAAGTCTCGCGACGCCGGTTCCTCTTTCACCCCTGCACGGGAGCTATCCATGCGCACCTCTCTCTTCGCCATCGTCGTCATGTCCTGCGTGGCCTGTGACCACGCCCACGACCACGGCGCCAAAAAAGCCGAAGAGCCGGAGGAGAAAACCGCCCAGATCACCATCTGGACCGACCGCGTCGAGCTCTTCGTCGAGCACAAGATGCCGGTGGCCGGCGAGAAGACGAAGCTCGTCACCCACGTCACCGATTTGCGCACCCTCGAACCCCGGCGCGAGGGCCCGGTGACCTTCACGCTGGCAGGACCCGGGACGGCAGTTCCCCACACCGAGAAGGCCCCGGCCAGGGCCGGCATCTATCTCCCCGAACTGGTCTTCCCCGCCGCCGGCACCTGGACCGTCACGCTGGAAATCCCGCTCACGGACAGCGTCCACAAGGCCGCCCTCACGCCCATCGAGGTCTACGCAACCAAGGCCGAAGCGCTCAAGGCGGAACCGGCCGAACCTCCCGAGGGCATCTCGTTCCTGAAAGAACAGCAGTGGAAGGTGCTGACCAAGGCCGAGCCCGCCACCAAGCGCGCGCTCACGGCAAGAAGCCGGGTGGCCGGCTCCGTCACGCTCCCGCCCGGACGACGCGCGAGCGTGGTGCCTCCGCTCGCCGGACGCCTCGCGGCCGCCCCGGCCCGCTCCTTCCCGACGCTGGGTGCGAAGGTCGAATCCGGACAAGTCCTCGCCATGATCGTCCCGCCGCTCACCGACATCGCGGCGAAGGTGGCCGAGACGGACGCCGCCGTCGCGAGAACGAAGATCGCGCTGGAGCAGGCCGAAGCCGTCCGCACGCGGATCCGCAAGCTCGCCGCGGCGGAAGCCAGGTCCGCGCGTGACCTCGAAGAAGCCGAATTCGCTGCAAAAGCGGCGCAGGCCGACCACGACTCCGCCCTCGCCGTGAAGGCCGCCTACGAGAAGTCAGGCGCCGTCTTCATCCGCACTCCCGATGGACTGGCCATCGAACTGCGCGCCCCGATCGCCGGCACGATCTCGCGCATCGCCGCCGCCCCCGGTGAATTCGTCGCGGCCGAGGCCCAGGTTTTCTCGATCGTCGATGCGTCGGTCGTCCACGTCGAGGCGCGCATCCCCGAACGCGAAATGGCCCGCCTCACGTCACCCCCTCACGCCCTGGTGGAGCGGCCCGGGACGCGCGGCGAGTTCATCGAACTCGGCAAGCCGGTCTTCGTCGCCCCGGAGACCGATCGCTCCACGAGGACCGTCGCCGTCCTCTACGAGACGACCAGCAACGAGCTCCGGCCGGGGATGACGCTCTCCGTCCACATCGTCACGGCGAAGGAGGAATCGGTCCTTGCGCTGCCGGCAACGGCGATCGTCGACGAAGATGGACGCCCCGTCGCCTACGTTCTCGTCGCCGGCGAGACCTGCCAGAAGCGCGATCTGGTCCTTGGCATTCGCGACGGCGAATGGGTCCAGGTCAAGGATGGCATTGCCGAGGGCGAGCGAGTCGTCACCAAGGGCGCCTACGCCATCCGCCTGGCGTCGGTCTCGTCCACGATTCCCGCCCACGGCCACGCGCATTAGGAGCTGCTGATGCTCGACGCAATGATCCGATGGTCCGTGCACAACCGCGCCGCCGTGCTCGCCATGGCCGCGCTGCTGCTCGCCGTAGGCGGATGGTTTTCCCTCACCATGCCGGTCGACGTCTTTCCTGATCTCACCGCCCCGACCGTGACCGTGATCACCGAGGCCCACGGCATGGCGCCGACGGAAGTCGAAACGCAGGTCACCTTCCCCATCGAGGCCGCGCTGAACGGCGCCTCCGGGGTGCGTCGCGTGCGATCCGCAACCGCCGTCGGCATCTCCGTCGTCTGGGTCGAGTTCGACTGGGGCACCGACATCTACGCCGCTCGACAGGTCGTCAGCGAAAAAATCGGGCTGATCGCCGGCGACCTACCGCCGGAGATTGAACGTCCGGTGCTCGCCCCGGTCTCCTCCATCATGGGCGAGATCCTCTTCATCTCGCTGACGTCCGACCGCCACGACGCGATGGCCTTGCGCACGACGGCCGACACCGTGATCCGTCGACGCGTGCTGTCGGTCCCCGGCGTCTCGCAGGTGACACCGATCGGCGGCGCCGTCAAGCAGTACCAGGCCGTTCTCGACCCCGACCTGCTGCGCGCCCACGACGTCACGCTTCAGCAGGCGATCGATGCGCTGCGCGCCTCGAATGAGAACGTCTCCGCCGGCTTTTCCGTCCAGGGCGGCACCGAGTACCTCATCCAGGGACAAGGCCGCGTCACGAATCTCGAGGACCTGCGCGAAACGGTCGTCGCCGTGCGGGACGGTCACGCCATCCTGCTCAGCCAGCTCGGCGAGGTGCGCATCGGCGAGGAGCCCAAGCGCGGCGAAGCGTCCGCGAACGCCAAGCCTGCCGTCATCCTCGGGATCCAAAAGCAGCCGGGCGCCAACACGCTGGAGCTGACCCGCACGCTCGACAAGATCCTCGACGGCTTGAAGCTGCCGGACGGCATGTCGATCGACCGCAAGCTCTTCCGGCAGTCGGACTTCATCGAAGTCGCCGTCCACAACGTCCTTGGCGCCCTGCGCGACGGCGCGATCCTCGTCGTCATCATCGTGCTCGTCTTCCTCGGAAATGCCCGCGCGACGATCATCACGCTGACGGCCATTCCGCTGTCGCTCCTCTCGGCGGTGCTCGCCATGAAGCTGATGGGCGCCACGATCAACACGATGACGCTCGGAGGGATGGCGATCGCGATCGGCGCCCTCGTGGACGATGCCGTCATCGACGTCGAGAACGTCTTCCGACGGCTGCGTGAGAACTCCGCGCTTCCGCCCGAGAAACGGCGGCGCCTGCTCGACGTGGTCTACGCCGCGAGTGTCGAAATCCGCTCGTCCATCCTGTTCGCGACGTTGATCATCGTCCTCGTCTTTCTCCCTCTCTTCTTCCTCTCGGGGGTCGAAGGGCGCCTGATGCAGCCGCTGGGGCTCGCGTACGTCGTGTCGCTCCTCGCGTCGCTCCTCGTGGCGGTGACGGTGACGCCGGTACTCTGCCTCCTGCTCCTGCCGTCGTCGAAGGCCGTACGCGAAGCGCGCGAACCGTTCGTCGTGCGCTGGCTGAAGGGCGGCTACGGGCGGCTGCTCCGGCCGGTCCTCAACCGCCCTTGGGCGGTGACGATTCCCTCCGTGCTCCTCCTGATCGGCGCCATCGCGGCCTCGACACAGCTGGGGCGCGCGTTCCTTCCGGAGTTCAATGAAGGCGCGCTCACGATCAGCGCCGTCTCCCTCCCGGGAACGTCTCTCGCCGAATCGGATGCCCTCGGCCGGATCGTCGAGCAGACGATCCTCTCGCACCCGGAGGTCGTCTCCGTCTCCCGCCGCACCGGCCGGGCGGAGCTCGACGAGCACGCACAGGGCGCCGAGGCGGCCGAACTCGACGTCGCCCTCAGGATGAAGGACCGGTCGAAGGAGAAGTTCCTCGAGGACCTGCGAGCCAGCCTGTCGGTCGTGCCCGGCGTCAACATCACGATCGGCCAGCCGATTTCCCACCGCATCGACCACATGCTCTCGGGCACTCGCGCGAACATCGCGGTGAAGATCTTCGGGGACGATCTCTACAAGCTTCGCGATCTTGGACGAAAGGCGCAGGAAGCGATGCAGGGGGTCACGGGAGTCGTCGACCTATCGGTCGAACAGCAGATCGACATCCCGGTCCAGCGCGTCCGATTCGACCGGCCGGCTCTCGCTCGTCACGGCGTTTCCGTCCAGGCGGCGTCGCATTCACTGGAGTCGGCCATGCAGGGCGTCGGCGTCAGCCGCGTCCTCGAGGGCCGCAACGCGTTCGACCTGGTCGTGAAGCTCGAGAGCGACGCCGCCCGCGATCCCGGGGCGCTCAGCAACCTCATGCTCGATACGCCTTCCGGTACCACGGTGGCACTCGCCGACGTTGCCGAAATCGGGCGATGGACCGGCCCGAACATGATCAGCCGCGAAGACGTCGAGCGGAAGATCGTCGTGATGTGCAACGTCGCGGGACGTGATGTCGCCTCGGTGGTCGCCGACATCCGGCGGGTCGTTGAGCCCATCGTGGGGGCCAACAAGGGCTACCGGGTCGAGTACGGCGGCCAGTTCGAATCGGCTCAGCAGGCCGGCGTCGTGCTTTCACTCCTCGGAATGGCCGTGGTGCTCGGGATCGGCTTCCTCCTGCACTTGGCCTTCGGTTCGCCCCGCGACGCAATCCTCGTCATGATCAACCTGCCGCTGGCCCTCATCGGCGGCGTCGCCGGCGTCTTCGTCTCGGGCGGCGTCCTCTCCGTGGCGTCGCTCATCGGGTTCATCACGGTTTTCGGCATCGCGACCCGCAACGGCATCATGCTCCTCTCCCACGTGCCCCATCTCCAGGAGCACGAGGGGGTGACCGATTTCCGCGAGGCGGTCTTCCGCGGCGCGCTGGAACGCATCGCGCCCATCCTGATGACGGCGCTGGCCGCGGGGCTTGCGCTGATTCCGCTCGCGTTGGGCGGCGGCAAGCCCGGCAGCGAGATTCAGACGCCGATGGCGATCGTCATCCTCTTCGGCCTCCTCACGTCGATGTTCCTCAACATGATCGTCGTTCCTGCCCTGTACCTGCGGTTCGGCCGCCCCGTCGCGAAACTGGAAGGGAGCGTTTCATGAAGAACCTGCTTGCGGTTTCGATCCTGCTGGTCGGCTGCTCATCAACGCCCGGCGACGACGCCCGACCGGTCGGCGTTCCACCAGGACTCATCCGGCCGGAGGCGGCCGCGAAGCCTGCTCCGAAGACGATTCCCGCGCTCACCCTCGAGGAGGCCCTTGCGCTCGCGGACGGGCACCCCGAACTGCGCGAACTGATGGCCCGTGCTGAAGCCGCGAAGGGCCGCGCGGACCAGGCCGCTCTCTGGTCGAATCCGGAAGCCATCCTGCGCATTGAGTCGGCTCCGTTCAATTCGCCGGGCGACGGCGAGTTCGTCGCCGGAATTTCCCAGCGGCTCGCGCTCGGCGGCAGGTTGGGCGCGGCAGAACGGATCGAGCTGCTGGAGGCGGAGAAGTTGGGCCATGAACATGCCGCCCGGCGGCTTCAGCGCCGCTCCCGGGTTCACGCGGCGTTCGCCGTGGCGCTCCACCTGACAGAGGCGGAGACGGCGCACGCCGAACTCGTCTCCCATGGCGAGGCGGGCGAGCGGCTGGCCAAGGCGCGGATCGACGCCGGAGATGGCCTGCCCGAGGAACTGGCGCGCGCTGAGCTGGAAACCCTCAAGCTTCGAGTCGAACTGGAGCGCGTCCGGGGATTGCGTGCGGCCGCGATGGTCGCGCTCGCCGGCGAGATGGGGTTGGGCGACTCGCGGATCACCGCCGTCACCGGGAACCTGTCCCAGGCGTTCGAGCTGCCGGCGCTCGAGGCGCTGCAGCAGGCCATCGACCGTCATCCGGAAGTGCTGGCGGCCGACGGCGATATCGCCGTTCAGCGCGGGAAGATCGCACTCGCGGAAGCGCAGCGCATTCCGGATCTCTCCGTCGACCTGCTCTATCGCCGGCTTGGCGCGACGAAGGAGAGCGCCTTCGATGTCGGCATCGGGATCGCGATCCCCTTCACCGATCGCAACCAGGGCCGGCTGCGCGAAGCGCATGCAGAGGAGGTCGCGGCCGCGGCGCGATTGTCCGTGACGCGCATTCGCCTCGCCGCAGAGTTGAAGGAAGCCCACGTTCGGCTCACCCTCGCCCTTGCCACGGCGAAGCGGCTCCGGGACGAAGTCATCCCGAGGGCCAACGCCATCCTCGCCGCGTACGAGAAGCGATACTCCCTGGGAGATGCGTCGCTCTCCGACGTGCTGCCTGTCCGCCGCGATCGGGCGGCGCTGAAGCTCGCGCAACTCGACGCGCTCCGCGACGTGATGACCGAGTGGTCAAAGATGGCGCCGGCCTTTGCGAATCGCTGAGCTGCTCACTCGTTCTTTCCGCCTCTCCCTGCTATCTTCAGACGCGTGGTCGACGAAACCGCAATCGGCGGCCAGGGCCGCGACTTCCCCAACACGCGCTGGACGTTGATCCTCACCTCCCGCGACGGCGAAGCTCCACGCCGCAAGGCCCTCGAAGAGCTCCTGACGGTCTACTGGAAGCCGCTCTACTTCTATGTCCGCCGCAAGGGCCACACGATCGAAGGCGCCAAGGACATCATCCAGGGCTTCTTCGTCCACCTCTTGGAGCGCGACTTCCTCTCGCGGCTCGATCCCGGCAAGGGCCGATTCCGCGGGTACCTCAAGACCGCCGCCGACAACTACCTCGCCAACCTCCACGAACACAACGCCGCCCTTAAACGCGGCGGCGCCGTGAAAACCGTCGCGCTCGACTTCGACCTCGCCGAAAAGGACTTGGGCTCCGCGCCCGATTCGGCCGACGCCGCCTACGACCGCGAGTGGGCCGCCGCCGTGCTTCAGCGCGCGATGGACAACCTCAAGGCCGAATTCGCTGACGGCAAACGCAAGGGGCCGTTCGACCTCGTCCTCAAGTTCTTCAACCCGGAACCCCCGACCTACGAAGCCGCCGCGAAGCAGTCGGGCATGACCGTCGTTCAGTTCAAGGCCTTCCTCCACCGCGCCCGCGTCCGCTACAAGGACCTCCTCCGCGCCGAAGTGGCGCAGACCCTCGCCGAAGCGGGCCAGGCCGATTCGGAAATCGCCGAGCTCCTGAAGACACTCCAATGAAGTGTCTCGTGTGCGGCGCGCATTATCCGGAGTCAATCGGCGCGTGTCCCGCCTGCCTCGCCAACACGGCCGACTCCCCTGTCGTCATCGGCGGCAACCTCGAACTCGGCGACGAAATCGGCCGCGGCGGCATGGGCACTGTCTACAAGGCGCTCCACCGCAAGCTCGGCCGCACCGTCGCGGTCAAGTTCCTGCCCGATGACCTCGCCGGCGATCCCGAATTCCGCGCCCGCTTCGAGCGCGAAGCACGCGCCCTCGCCATGCTCAACCACCCGAACATCGTCGCCGTCCATGACTTCGGCCAGGAAGGCGACGAATGCTACCTCGTGATGGAGTACGTCGCCGGCGGCACGCTCGCGAAGAAGCTGCCGATGGCGCGCGAAGCCGCGCTGCCGATCCTGATCCAGGTCTGCGACGCGCTCTCGTACGCCCACAAGCAGGGCGTCGTTCACCGCGACATCAAGCCCGACAACATCTTGCTTGATGGCGCTCGTGCGAAGGTGAGCGACTTCGGCATCGCCCGCATCGTCCATCCGAGCGAGCGGCGCGTCACAGCGTCGAACGTCGCGGTGGGAACCGCCGACTACCTCGCGCCCGAGGCGCGCATCGGCGCCGAGCCCGACCCGCGCCAGGACATCTACGCGATGGGCGTCGTCATCTACGAAGTGCTGACAGGCCGCATGCCGATCGGCAACTTCGACGCGCTTCCCGCGCCGCTCGACGCCGTCGTGCGCCGCGCGCTGATGCCCGACGCCGCCGCGCGGTACCAGACCGCCGATGACCTCAAGAAGGATCTCGAGGCGGCGCTCGCCGGGCCGACCGACGATTTCCCCGCCGAAGAGCACACCTTCCTGCGCGCCGTCGCACTGCTCCAGTCGATCTCGACCGCCGTCGCGATGTGGGCGGCGCTGCAATCATTCACCCCGAAGGTCATCGAGCCCGACGCCGCCAACGCGCTCATCGCCATCGGCGCGAAGAAGCTGGCCGACGGAAAGCTCTACACCCTCGCGCGGTTCGAACTCTGGTGGACGCTCGCGACCCTCGCGACCTTCGCCGTCGCCATCACCGCGTACGGCTTCCTCCGCATGCACTGGCGCCACGCACGGCTGGAGCGGTCCACCCCCGACACGCCCGTCGCCGAGGCGAAGTGGGTGTGGCGCAACGGCCTCCTCGCCCTGGTGACGTACCTGGTGCTCCTCTATCTCGAGGGGAACCGGATCACGGTCTACATCCCGGTGCTCGGCGGACTCATCGAGGTCGCGGCGCTTTTCTTTCTCTGGGTTTCGATCCTCCAGGCGTGGCGCACGAAGCGCCCGCTGCGCCGCGAGCCGATGATGTGGATCGGCTTCGGAATCTCGGTCGTGCCGCCGGTGATCGAGACACTGCGCCACCTGCCAGCGCAGGGACCGTGACCCTGCGAAGGGCCACCTCCGTGCGCGAAGCAGGGTAACTTCCCGCCCCGCCTCCTGTACGAGTCGGCAGAAAGGAGGCCACGAATGACGCCTACCGTATACGCCTACCTCGCCTACCTCGGGGTCAGCGTCTTGATCACCGTCTGGGTCGCCGCCGTCCTGCACAAGAACGGCCGCATCTTCCTCGTCGACGCCTTCGGCGGGAACGAAGCCCTCGCCGACAGCGTCAACAAGCTGCTCGTCGTCGGCTTCTACCTCATCAACGTCGGCTACGTCAGCCTCGCGCTCAAGTACTTCGCCGACAAGCCGACCGACACGGTCACCGCGATCGAGTTCTTCGCCACCAAAGTCGGCATGGTGCTCGTCGTGCTCGGCGTGATGCACTTCTTCAACATCTACGTCTTCTCCCGGATGCGCCGGCGCGGGATGCTGCGGACCGCGCAAGTCCCCGTCAACACGCGGGAGTACCTCCCCCATCACGAGTAACAGCCATGAAGAAGCTCACGATCCTCTACGACGAGACGTGCGGATTCTGCACCCGGGTCCGCTGGTGGATGACGAAGCAGCCGGCCTTCGTGAAGGTCGAGTTCCTCCCGGCCGGCGGACCCGACGTGCGGCGACGCTTCCCCTCGCTCCGCCGGGAGATCGAGGAGTTGATCGTGATCGCCGACGACGGCGCCGTCTACCGCGGGCCCGACGCCTTCCTGATGTCTCTCTGGGCCCTTCAAGAATGGCGGGAGCTGGCGATGGACCTCGCCAGCCCCGCCCTTAAATTCCTCGCCCGCCGCGCCTTCGCCGTGCTCTCCGGATCGCGCCAGATGATCTCGAAGGTGCTCAGCCTCACGGTCGAGGACCTCCGCGACGAGCCGACGTGCGACGACGGCAGCTGTCAGGTGCGGTAAACGTCGAAATTGCTCCGCGCTCTCTGCTCCTCTGCGCACTCTGCGTTCCTCGCGTCATCCGCAGAACACCGAACTTCGTACATCGAACATTCCCATCGATTTCGTGTAGCCCGCGCTCTCCCCGCGACAATAGGATGTGGATGGAGACGACGCTGGAGAGCACCGCGACCTTCGAGCATCTCGTGCGCACCCACGAAGGGCGCCTCCGCAGCTTCCTCGCCGCGCGCCACCCCGATGCCGCCCGCGTCGACGACCTCGCCCAGGAGGCGTTCATCGTCGCCTTGCGAAAGTTCGGCGAGTACGACCCCTCGCGCGACTTCTGGCCTTGGATCAAGGCCATCGCCCTCAACCTGCTGCGAAACGATCTGCGCCGCTCCCGCGAAACGGCGGAGCTCGTCGACATCGAAGCGGACGAGCTCGGAGAGGGCGACACCGTCGATGCGCTCCGCCTGTGCCTGAAGGAGCTCGATGGCGCCGCCGCGCGAATGGTCGAGGCGCGGTATCGCGACGGACACGAGATCGAGACCATCGCCGCCTCTGAGGATCGATCGCCCAAGGCCGTTGTCGTCGCGCTCGTCCGCATCCGCCAGCTCCTGCGCGAGTGCATCGAACGGAGGCTTCGATGACCGCGATGGAACGGCTGATCACCTACTCGTATCGCCGCCAGTCGTCGGACGACTTCGTCCGCGGCGTTCTCAAGAAATCCAGGGCATCAACGTGGAGATTCATCCCCATGACCATCGCCTCGCTCGCCGCCGTCACGCTCCTGTGGTTCACTTTGACCGCACCGCAGGACGACCCGCTCCTTCGCCAGCTCGGTGACGACGATCCCGAGAAGCGCGAAGCAGCCTACACCGAGCTCGTGAAGCGCGGCGACGCCGCGCGGCCGATTCTCGAGAAGGCGCTGACGTCGAAGAACCCCGATGTCTCCGGCCGCGCGGCGAAGGGGCTTCGCGCCATCGACTACGCGAAAGACCTCAAGGCGCGCGATGCGTGGAAGGAGAAGGCCAAGGAACTCCTCGGCCGCACCGGGCTGGAAATCAACGCGGCCCTCATCAAACTGCGCGGTGCCCCGATCTTCGACCCTGACTACTGGGGCGACAAGGGCGGCGATCACAGGATCTACTGGCTCGACGACGCCTGGCAGCTGACCATCGACTACAAGGACGAAGTGGCCGTGACCGCGACGGTCTCCGGCATCGCGGACGAGAACGTCGATGAGGAGCTCTATCCGGCACTCAAGACGGTCCACAATGCGCCCAAGGTCGAGGGCTACAGCTTCAACCCGCTGGGGCTGATCCGAGCGGTGAACACGCTCCACGCGCTCGGCAAGGAGAAGGCGCTCGCGGTGCTCCGGGCCTACCACAAGCTCTGCCGCGGCAACCGCGACGCGTTCGACGAGCAACGGATCTTCCTCATCGTGCGGGTCCTCTTCGAGCACGAGAGCGGCACGATGCCGCGCATGAACATCGGCGGACCCGACGTGAGCGAAGAGGGTTGGCCGCTCTTCCCGATCACGCTCGTCGACGACGTCCCGTTCATGGTCTGCAACGGCTATTCGCTCGCGGGAAAGGCGGAGAGCCCGACCGTGCACATCGACTACGCCGAGACGTCGTGCAAGCTGCGCGCGACGCCGCTGGCGCCGAAGTCGTCCCCCGCCGTCGCGGCGGCGAACCTGCTGAATGCGCATGCCGGGATCAAGCCGTACCACCGCGATGAGATTCAGCGGCAGGCGATCCGGACGGTGGAGCCCATTCTCAACACCACGGGATTCAGCGACCTGGAGCGCTGGAAGAAGTTCGCCGAGGGGCCGCAGCCTGCGTGGGATGGGAAGCGCTGGGCTAGCAAGTAGTGTGAGCGATCAGGGCGACGCGCTTGCCGGCGCGCCGCAGTTCGCGATAGCGCGCGAACGCCTCGCTGGTCTTGAGGACTTCGACTGGAATCTGCATCTCCACTGCCGGCGCCTTGGCCTGGCCGTCGTATCCGGTCGCGATGATGACGACGTCCGCGCCTTCGGCCGCGGCTTTCAGCTCCTCGATCGTGATGTCGTGCGACTTGTTGCGGAACCACGGCACGCCGCCCGCGCTCACGCGAAAATCGAATCCCGGAACAGGGCAGGCCGCGATCAGCGTGAAGCCGTGCCGGCCGTATGTGACGTACCCTTTCGACGCCCACGCGCTGATGAGCGTCGAGAAGCAGAGTCCCGTGAGCGCAAACAAGACCAGGGACGCCTTCCACGGGCTGAATTTCTTGGGGAGATGCCAGATCGCGAAGCCCCCACACAGCGTCACGCCGAGTGAAACGAGGATCGGCGTCGCGACGTGCATATCGCCGCCGTAGAAGGCGAGTCCGGTCACGAAAAACAGACAGACCGTCGAGATCCCCGCGATCGCGAGAATCCGGACGGTCGTTATCTGCGCGTTATGAAAGAAGCCGAGCGGAGCGCCCACGCTCCTATTGTATGCCGGCGAGGGCTCCGCGCACGGCGTTGATCAGCGGCTGGTGCGGCGCGACGATCTGCCGGCGGCGCACGTCCTTCACCTGGTCGCGCTTCGCGCCGACGAAGACCATCGGCACATCGTGCATCGCGCCGAGCGTTCGGGCGACGTTCGGAGCCCCGTGGAAGAGGACGAGGTTCGGCGACGTTTCGTGCGCCTTGGCGACGGCGTCGTCAGGCCTGGCACTCGTGACGTGGTAGCCGTGCTGTTCAAGGATGGCGCGCGACGCCGATTCGGACTCGCCAACGATCAGAATGCGATGTGACATGCAATACCCCCAGAAGATTCCCAGCTAAGGGGGTTACTTCGGCAGAATCGGCGGAAACCTTGAACCCATGAATGGGCCGTTCGGGTCTAACCGATGTGAAGCGCTTCAGCCTGCGCACCGCGATCGCATCGATGATCGCGCTCGCCATCCCTGCCGCGCTGGTGCTCCCGCGCTGGCTGAGACCACCCGAGCCCGGTCCCCTTGGAGGAATCATCGCGCGGTGGCGCGGCGCGTCCACGGACGGCTGGAGCCTTCACTGGGACCGCGACATGGCGGTTCGCCGAGTCGCGTTGCAGACCGAAACGCCGGCTCAATACGCCGCCTTCAGTCCTGATGGATGCTGGCTCGCCGGCGCCGTCAACGGCGAGCTCGTTGTGTGGGATTCTGAAACAGGGCGGCGCGTTTCTTCTCCGACCGACGTTCGGGAAGTGGTCATCCACCTCCCGGCTTCTGCATTCGGTCCGGTCATCGAGCGGGTCGGGCGGTTCATGCGCTGGACGTCACATTCTCACATCCCGAGTCTTGTCGTCACGCGACAAGGCGTCGCGATTCTGACCCACCCCCTCGGATACACCACGATCGACCTGGCGGCACGTCGGATGACTCGAGGACGTTTCGTCGCTGAGCGAGTCACTGAGCAGCGGGACGGCGGCGTGATGACAAGGCTCACACCGGACGGTCGGCTCGTCGTGGTCGCTGGCGACGACGTGGTGCTCTTTTCGGTCGACGATCCCTCCAGCCATTCACGCCTCCCGTTGCACGGCGGGGAACTGCATCAGGTCGAATCCGATCCGCACGGGCGCTGGCTCGTTCTCCTGACCAGGTCCGATTCGCTCCCCTACCTGCTCGACTCGATGTACTTCAGCGAGCAGCTCACGTTGTACGAAGGCATCACCCGGCGCGGCGCGCTGACGTTCAACGCCATCAGCGGCCTTAGCGTCGCGATTGCAGAGGACAAGCTCATCGCGAGGGTCAGCGTCAGTGGGGGATGGGAAGAGCGCGTCTATTCGCTGCCTGGCCTCGAACTGCAGGAGCGTCAAGCCCACCTTTGGGATCGACGCGCCAGGCCCTTCGCCACGATCCGTGACGTTTCGTTCAGACCGTGAACTTCTTCGGGTTCGGCTGCGCGTGCGCGTGCTGGCCCGGCTTTTCGCCCGGCTTCTCCCCCGGCTTGTTCCAGACGATCGGTTCGATCGTCGCTTCCTGCCGGAATCCGGCAACGCTGACTTCCGCCGCCAGCTTCTCCGCCGCGGCCATGAACGCGATCGCCGCGGGGTGCTTCGGATCGGCGAGGACGATCGGCGTCCCGCCGTCCGAATTCGTCCGCACGTCGGTCGAGAGCGGGATCGCGCCGAGGAACGGCAGCCCGAGCTGCTTCGCGATCTTCTCGGCCCCGCGCGTGCCGAAGATGTCGTCGTGGTGGCCGCACTTCGGGCAGGCGTAGCCCGACATGTTCTCGATGATGCCGAGCACCGGCGTGTGGACCTTGTTGAACATGTCGATCGCCTTTGAGGCGACGTTCAGCGCGACGTCCTGCGGCGTCGAAACGACGGCCGCGCCGGTCAACGGGATCATCTGGCAAAGCGAGATGTGGACGTCGCCCGTGCCGGGCGGCAGGTCGATCAGCAGGTAGTCGAGGTCGCCCCACTCCACGCCGCCGAGGAACTGTTCCAGGGTCTTGTGCAGGATCGGCCCGCGGACGACGACGGCCTGGCCGGCCGGCGCGAAGAACCCCATCGACAGGACCGAGACGCCCTGCGACCGCGGCGGCAGAAGCCGCTGGTTTGGCCCCATCCGCGGCGACTCCTTGACGCCCAGGATGGTCGGAATGCTCGGCCCGTAGATGTCGGCGTCCATGACGCCGACCCTGGCGCCCCGCTTCGCCAGCGCGAGCGCGAGGTTCGCCGTCACCGTCGACTTGCCGACGCCGCCCTTGCCGCTGGCGATGGCGACGATGTTGCGGACCTGGGGCAGCAGGTGCGCCTTCGCCCCGACCGTGCTTCGCACCTGCGAGGTCATCGTGATGTTGACCTGCTCCGCCCCGGCAAGGCGCATGACGGCGTCGTGCGCCTGCTGCTTCATCTGCTCGCGCACCGGGCAGGCGGGCGTCGTCAGCTCGATCGTGAAAGCAATCACCCCGCCGCAGATCTTCACATCCTTCACGAAGTTGAGCGCGACGATGTCGCGGTTCAGGTCCGGATCCTGGACCGACTTCAGCGCGGTGAGGACGGCGGCCGTTTCGATGGGCATGACGTTGGAGGATTCTAGGAGCGAAAGAGGACCATTTCAATCCTGATTAGCACGCGGGGGGGCGGGTCACTCCCCCAGCCGCTTGCGCGCATCCGCGATCTTCGGCCCGACGCTCGCCTTCAGCGCCGGCTTCAGTTCGACCGCCTTCTCCAGGTCGCTGATGGCGCGGCGCAGGTCGTCGGGGGCGGCGTTGATGATCCCCCGCATGACCAGCGCCGTCCCGCGCATGTCGAACGCCAGCGCGTCGCGCGCATCGAGCTCGATGGCCTTGTCCAGGTCACGAATGCCGTCGTCGATGTGCCCACGCGGATCCTCCCGCGTCGTGGCCAGCGATTGCGCGAGGATGCACCGGGTCGATCCGCGATCGCGCCAGGTCTCCGCCGCCTCGGGGTTCAGTCGGATCGCCTCCGTGTAGTCCTCGATCGCGCCGGCGAGAAGATCTCGCGCCTCCATCCCCCGGCTCATGCGGACCGAGCCCAGATTTCCCCGTGCACTCGCGCGGCCGCGATGCGTCTCGTGCGACGGAGTCGCCTTCACCAGAGCGGTCCAGTCGACGATCGCCTCCTCGAACGCCGTCGTCGGATCGAGCCGGCGACGCTTCAAGTCGAGCCCCTGCTGGTAGCGGCAGGTCGCGCGCCGCTGGACCAGGTCGAGGCGCTCCGGCGACGCCTTCAGCGTGACGGCGAAGTCGTCCGCCGCCCGGCCCCAATCGTCCGCGCACTCCCTGCCCGTCTCGCGCCGGAAGAACGCCAGATCGCCCCGCACGCGCCCTCGGAGTTCGTGAAGGTCGCGACGCGGGCTGCCGAGCCCGATTGCGCGATCGAGCGCCGAGATGGCATCGAGCCAGTGCCGCGTCGGATCGAGCCGCCGCGCCGCGAGGAACACCCCCCAGTTCCAGTGGAGTTCCGCGCGCGCCGACCAGCCGTGGCTGTTCCCCGGCTGCGCCTTCACCGCGCGTTCGAACGCATCGAGGGCGCGCTGGTACACCGCCCCGGGGTCGCTGCCTTCGTTCTGGAGCCGCGCTCCCATCGCCGACACGTGGACGCCTAGGTAGTACCACCCCTCGGACCGCCCAGGGTTGATCGTGGTCGCCTTCGCGAGGTCGGCAAGAACGAGCGCGTCGTCCTGCTTGAGCGCCGCTCGCGCGCGGCCGCGTCCCACCCAGTTCTCGTCTCGCCCGGGATTCAACTGCACCGCCTTCTCGTAGCAGTCGAACGCCGCCTGGCGGTGGCGCGACGGATCCTCGCCGCGGCGCGAGAGCAGACCGGCGCACTGGAGATGAAACCACCCGGCGCGATGCCAGGCCTCGTCGCGGCCCGGCGCGAGCCTGAGCGCCTCCTGGAAATCACGCTCGGCCTCGTCGAACGCGCCGCCGCGGCGCGCAGCGAGAGTCGAGAGCGCGTCTCCGCGCTGGAGCAGCGCGTCGTCGAACGTCGGATCGAGGCGCAGCGCCTCGGTGAAATCAGCGATCCCCAGCGTTACGTGCGCCTCAACCCCGTCGGCGCGGTGCTCCTCCGCCCGGCCGCGGGCATAGCCGCGGACGTACCAGATTTCCGCGACGTCCGCGCGGAGCCGCAGCGTCTCGTCCAGGTCCGCGAGGCAGGCCGTCCAGATCTCGGTCGACGGACGCCCGAGGTCGTGCAGGCAGCCCGCGTAGTTCAGCCGCGTGACGCCTCGCGTGTACCACCCCTCGTAGTGCGCCCGGTCGGCGTCGATCGCCCGCGTCGCGTCGGCGATCGCGCGATCGTAGGTCTCCACCGCCTCGAGTCCGCGAAGCTGATCGGTGCGGGCGCGGCTTCCGAGCATCGACGCGCGGGAGCGCAGAAGCTCCGGCGATTCGGGCCGGCGCGCGAGCGCCGCGTCGAAATCGGCGAGGGCACGGTCGTAGAGCCCGGACGCGTCCGCGCCGCGCGACGCCGCCGAGATCGCGGCGTTCACCAGCAGCCGGGCGCGCCGGCGGAGCAGGTCGACATCGTCGGCTTGGAGCCGCAATGCCGCGTCGCAGTCGGCGATGGCGAGTGCGAAATCGGCTGACGCGTCGGCACCGGCCGCCGCCGACCGACGGGCTCGATCGCCGTGCGCCTGGGCACGCCCCGTGCGGTATGGAAGGTAGCCCTGGTCGCGATCGATACCTTCGGTGTACCAGCGGATGGCGTCGTCGAACCGCCGGTGGCCTCGCGCGAGCCGCGCCCGCCACTCGAAGGCCTCCTCAGTCTCCGGCGACTCCACCGCCGCCTTCTCGAAGAGCGCCGCCGAGGGCTGATCCTCAAGCCAGGCGACGAGCGCAGCGGCGATGGGATCCTCGAGCCCGCGCAGGTCGTGCAGCGCCCGCTCGCGCCACGTCGCCGCTTCGCGGTTCTCCAGCTGGTGCCGGGGCGGGACGCGCCCCGCGATCCCGGGCCGTCCACCCGCGCGGATCGCCATCGACGCCGCCCACGCATCGTCGGCCGCCTCCATCAGTGCGTCGTACTTCCGCACGCAGACAAGGCCGTGCTCCAGGCGCGCGACGGGATCCCCGGGGCTCAGCGCCAGCGCCGTCTCCTGCTCCCTCAGCGCCTCGTCGAGGCGCATCTGCGCCCGGTAAATGCGACCGAGCAGCACGTGCGGCTCGGCCAGGCCGGGAGCCTCGCGCTGGACGCGGAGGCAGATCGCCTCGGTGCGCTGCGCGAACACGGCCATCCCAGGGAGGTCGCCGGTCCGGCGCTTCTGGAGTGCCGCGTCCAGGCACGAGGCCGCCGTGCGGCGCAGCTCGCGGAGGAGCGACTCCCGCGCGGTCGCCGCTCCTGCTGTCGTCCGCCAGATTGCAGCGCCGAGGCCGCCGACGATGACCAGCGCGACAAGCACGGCGATCAGCGTCCGCGGCCGCTTCACGACGAAGCGGGGCCCTGCGACGGAGAGCGTGGCGCCCGAGAGCCACCGATCAAGATCGTCGGCCAGCGTCGCCCCCGACGCGTATCGATCCTCGGGCCGCTTCTGGAGGCACTTGAGGAGGACGGCCTCGAGCCCCGCGTCGAGTTCCGAGCGGATCGAGCGCGGCGGGATGGGCTCCTCGCCGATGATCGCAAGGAGCACGTCGAGCATCGCCTCGCCTTCGAACGGCGGGCGCCCGCAGACCAGGTGGTAGAGCGTTGCACCTAGCGACCACACGTCGGCCCGTCCGTCGATCTGCCGCGTCCCCTGCGCCTGCTCCGGCGACATGTAGAGCGGCGTTCCGATCGCGAACCCCGAGGCGGAAATCGATGAGGCGGTCTCGATGGACCGCGCGAGGCCGAAGTCCATAACGTAGACGGCCCCGGCCGACACCATCAGGTTCTCCGGCTTGACGTCGCGGTGCACGATGCCGAGCGAGTGGGCATGGTCCAGGGCGCGCGCCGCGTCGCGAATCAGCCGGACGATTTCGCGCACGCCGCCAGGCGGCGACCGGCGAAGCGTGACGCCGTCGATGTACTGCATCGCGATGAAGGGGCGCCCGTCGTGGATCGCGAACTCGTAGAGCCGCGCGATGTTGGGATGGTCGAGCCGGGCGGCGAGGATCGACTCGCGGCGGAACCGGGCGAGCGTCGCCTCCGACTCCTGCTTGATGAACTTGAGCGCGGTCCACCGATTGAGCCCGGGGTCCCACGCCTTCCAGACCTCGCCCATGGCGCCGGCGCCCAGCCGTTCGACCGGAACGAACCGTCCTACCGGGCCCTGGAATGCAGGATGCAGACTTGGCGCGTCCACCACCCGAGCGATTATACGGAGACGCTGTTGCTAGTCTTCCAACGCGTCCAGGATCTGCTTCAGCCTTGCCGCCCTCGACGGCTGCCGCAGCTTCGCCAGCGCCTTGATCTCGATCTGCCGCACCCGCTCGCGCGAGAGGTTGTAGATCTTGGCGATGTTCTCGAGCGTGTAATGCTGGTTATGGCCGATGCCGAACCGCAGCGCAACGACCTCGCGCTCGCGCGGCGTCAGGGTCGCGAGGACCTCGGTGAGTCCGTTCGTGACGTAGTCGCTGTCGAGGTCGGGCGCTTCGATGCGGTGATCGGCAAGCCGCTCGCTGAACGTGGTATCGCCGTCCTCGCCGTGCGCGACCTGGTCGAGCGAGTAGGTGTGGACGTTGGCGCGGAAGACCCGCTCCGCCTCGGCGCGCGAAAGATCGAGCTTGTCCGCGAGCTCCTCGGGCGACGGGTCGCGGCCGGTCTCGGTCCGGAACTTCATCACCGCCTCGCGGATGCGCGCCGGCGCGTCGTTGAGGTTCACGGGGACGCGGATGAGCCGCGACTTGTTCTGGATCGCGCGCGTCATCGACTGCTTGATCCACCAGAACGCGTAGGAGTGAAACTGGCAGATCTCCGTCGGGTCGTACTTCTCGGTCGCGTAGATGAGGCCGAAGTTCCCCTCCTGGATGAGGTCGAGCAGCTGCGACGGATGGCGGGCGACCTGCTTGGCGACGTGGACGACCAGGCGGAGATTCGCGCTCACGAGCTTGTTGCGTGTTTCAACGAAGGCCCCGAAGAGCTTCCAGGCGGCGCCAAGGCCGCGGACGCACTGCCTGCAGGGTTTCTTTCCTGGGAGTTCGCGCCCGGCCTGGCGGAGAATGCGCCGGAGCGGGGTGATCCGGAAGTTGAGCATGGTGGCGATCTGCTTGCCTTCACGGATGAGCTTGCGATCGACGGCGTGTCCCCGGCAGCCGTCGGCGCACAGCTCGCGCCGAATCTGGTCGAGCCGGTTCGCCATCTGCGCGGCAATCTTGAGGTGACGGTGGAACGCGGCCTCGCTCGCTCCGCCAAGCGCGAAGATCTTGCTCGGAGGCTTGCGGCCCGCGAGCGCCTCGCGAACGAGCTTGACCATCGCCGCCCACGTGGCGGGCACGCTGATCGCGGCATGCTGGAACATCGAGCGGCGACGGGCCATGCGGGTCGCGAGGATTCGCTCAGTCTCCTTGTCGAGAAGCGGCGTCTGGGCCGCTTCAACCAGGTAGCGACGAATCGGGTCGCGTACAGCGCTGGTGCCGTGGTCGACATCGACATTCTCGTTACGGGGCGCGTCGTGCTCTTTGTACGTCATACTCTCCTTCCTCTAACAAGCGACGTGCCACGAAAATTCCTCGATTTTTACGGAAATCGTCAACTAATACACCGAAAAAATCGGTGGATAACGGGGGGCTCGGTACTGATTGACCGCCGCTACCTTAGCCCCAGTTTGCGCAGCCGGCTCTGGAGGGTGGTTGGCTTGAGCCCCAAGAGCTTCGCCGCCCCCTTGGGGCCATAGATCCGACCGTTCATGCTCGCGAGCAGCTTCTCGAAAAAGCGCCGCTCAACATCCTGGAGGTGCGACTCCAAATCAGGCAGGTCCTTGAACTGCCGCCGCAGCGTGCTTCCATCGCTCGGCTGAAGCCACCGCGGATCGACCTCCAGGATGTCCGTGTCGCAGACGATTACCGTTCTCTCGATGACGTTCTCAAGCTCGCGGATGTTTCCCGGCCAGCGGTAGTCGCGCAGTAGCTGCATCGACGCCTGCGAGATCCGTGCGATCTTCTTGTTCAGGCGGCGCCCGTATTTCATCGCGAGGTGGTTGACCAGGGCATCGAGGTCGTCGACGCGGTCGCGCAGCGGAGGGAGTGAAATCGGGAAGACGTTGAGCCGGTAGTAAAGGTCGCGGCGGAACGCGCCCGTCGCCGCCGCCGTTTCGAGGTCGCGGTTGGTCGCCGCGATGATGCGAACGTCGGCCTTCAGCGTCTCGATGCCGCCGACGCGCTCGAACTCGCCGTCCTGGAGCACCCGCAGGATCTTCGCCTGGATCTCGAGCGGCAGCTCGCCGATCTCGTCCAGAAAGAGCGTGCCGCCGGAGGCAAGCTCGAACCGGCCGAGCTTGCGCGCGACGGCGCCCGTGAACGAGCCCCTCTCGTGGCCGAAGAGCTCGCTGGCGATGAGCGACTCCGGCAGGGCGGCGCAGTTCACCTTCACCATCGCGCGGTCGCGCCGCGATGAGAGCCGGTGGATCGCGCGGGCGATCAGCTCCTTGCCCGTCCCCGTCTCGCCCAGCACCAGCACCGTCGCGTCCGTCTGGGCCACGCGCTCGGCGTCGCGCATCGCCTTCAAGAGCACGGGGTGGGATCCGACGACCTCGAAGAAGTGGTGCTCGTTCGAAATCTCCTCCTTGAGCGTGATGTTCTCGAGGTGGAGCTTGTCCTTGAGGGAGCGGATCTCCTCGTAGGCCTTCGCGTTGGCGACGGCAAACGTCATCTGCTCCGTCACCTGCTGGAGGAACTGCACGTCGTCGGCCCCGTAGGCCCGCGGCTTGGTGGAGGCCAGGTTGAAGCAGCCGATGGCGCGGCCCTGGAGCATCAACGGCGTGAAGACGTAGGAGCGGATGCCGGCGCGGAAGAGCAGGTGCTCGTCCGAGAACGTGCGGTTCGTCTCGAGGTCGTCGGCCGTCACGACGCGATGGTCGCGGATCGCGCGGCCGATCGACGAGTTCTCGATGGGGATGACGTCGTTGCGCCCGAGGATCTCGCGCTCCGGCGGCTCCAGCGCGCGGAATCTCATGTGCGTGCCCGAATCGTCGACGAGCGTGATGCTCGCGCGATCGAACGTGAGCAGCGCGCGAATCTCCCGCACCGTCACGCGGAAGACCGATTCGACATCGAGCGACGCCGTCATCGCGTTGGTCATCTGGAGCAGGAACCGCTCGCGCGCCGTTCGGCGGGCGACCTCGTCCTCGAGCTTCCGGGCGAAGTCCGCCTTGAATTCGTACGCTCTCGCAAGCTCGATGTTCCGGTCGCGAAGCTGCGAGATGAGCCGCGCCTTCTCGGTCGCGATGGCGATCTGACCGGCCACGTCGCGCACGACCCGGACGTGGTCGTTCGTGTAGACGCCGGGCTGCTTGCTCGAAAACGTCAGCGCGCCGATCGTCTCCGTTCCGGCGACGAGCGGGATCGCCAGCGACGCCTTCATCCCCTCCTGGATCAGCCGGCGGGTCGCATCCGATGCCGGGCGCCGGTTCAGGTACTCGCCCAGGTCGTTCAGGATCACCGCGTCATTGCGCGTGATGACCTCGCCGAGCGACGATCCCTGGAGACTCCCGACGTACCCCGCCTGGAGTTCGAGCGGCGAACTCGACTTCGCGGCGACGAGTCTCAGTCGCTGCTTGTCAGGCTCAACCAGCACGATCGAAATGCGGTCGTACGGCAGCAGCGCGCGAAGTTCGCGGTAGACGTCATCGAGGATCTCATCGAGCGTGCTCCCGACCGTGACCTTGGTGATGATCGACGAGATTAGGCTGTTCCGGCGGATGGAAGTGTCACCGTCAACCACGGTGTAATGCTAGCAGAACATGACAATAATGACGACTTTTTCGGTGACGATCGCAACCTGTTGTAAGTAAATATATTAGGACACGGATACTCCCGTACCGCAGTACATGCAACGGCCCGACTCACCGCGAACCTTGACCACACGTCCGCACTTAGGGCACGGCATTTGGACAGGTCCCGCGGGCTTGGCCGCTACCGCCCCCGGCCGCTGTTTCTTCATGCACATCGGCGAGCAGAACCCTTCCTGAAGATGAGGGGCGCGACCGACCACGAAGATCTCGCCACACTCCGCGCAGATCTTCTGATCGGGGCGAAGGTTCGCCTTCGCCACTGCTTTCAGGAGTCCCGTGATCCACTCGACGATCTTCTCCGGCGGACGCGCCAGGTTCTGGATCAGGTCAGACGACTCAACGTCGATCTCGTAGCTCTTCTCCATCGTAAACGAGTTGTTCGCCGCCATTCGCCCTGCCCGGCCAAGCGCCACCCGCGTGGCGATGTCTCCCACGGTCGAGGCCTCGCGGCCCTCCACGACCTTGGTCAGGGTCGCATGAAACCGGGAACCCCGACAGCGGCACTGGCCGCCGGCCTTTTCGAGGTTCTTCAGGGCGGAGCCCCCCAGGAGCCCCGCCTCAACCGCGGTCCCGCAGCCTACGCAGACGAGCGAGTCGATGCGAATCGATATCGACATGGGCCATTCCCTCCGCGTTTCACGTCGCCGCCCTTGAGCGACTCCTCTACTACTTGATACACGTCCTCCCGGCCGGCAGGGCGCACTTTTTTTTCCTGCAGCCTCAGACGTCGTCGTCTCTTCACGGCGTTTGCATCGCCCCTTCCTCTGTTCCTCTTCGCTCTTTTCCTTCCGTCTTCCTTCGTCCTACTTCCCTACGTTCCGTCTGCACTCCTCCATCTGCACCGATACCTTCGCCTTCACCGACGGCCTCAGCTCAACGGCCTTCTCGAAATCCCTCAAGGCCGGCTCCCAACGATCGAGCAGGTAGTTCGCCTGCCCGCGATTCGCCCACGCGGAGACGTGGCCGGAGTTCATCTCGATCGCCCGCGTGAAGTCGGCGATCGCCTCCTCCAGCTGCGCCACGCGGTCCTTATCGGACCTCCCCTCCTGGTATTGCGCAAGCTTGAGCCGGCTCGTCCCCAGGTTGTACGGGTTCTCGGCGTCGGTCGGCGCCAGCTGCACCGCCTTCGCCGTGTCGTCGATCGCCAGCTTCCACTCGTCGACTGCCGACGCGTCGCCGCGCGATGCAAGGTCGCCCGCCATCAAGTCGTGCACGGTCCCGCGATTCCGCCAGGCCGGCGCATACGCGGGGTTGATCGCGATCGCCTTGCCGAAGTCGTCGATGGCGCCCTTCGTCTCCTCCGTCGCGTCCTCGCGGCGCCTCATCTTCCACGCCGCGAGCCGGTACCGCGCCAGCCCGCGGTTGTTCCACGCGATCGGCGCTCCAGGGGCGAGGTCGACGGCCCGCGACAAGTCGTCGAGCGCCGCCTTCAAGTCGGCCGTCGCATCACCGCCCGACGCCATCGCCGCGCGCGCCCGTTGGCCGTAGACCGCCCCGCGGTTCGAGTACGGAATCGGATTCCTGCCATCGGCCGCGATGACGACGGTCAGATCTTCGATCGCCTTCTGCGAGAGCACGGCCACGTCGGGACTGCCCATCTCCAGCATCCGCAGCCGCGTGATGCCGCGCACCGCATTCGCCATCACCTCTGCCTTGTGGCGCTCGAGGATCGCGTCGCACCGCGAGAGCGCCTCCTCGAGCTCGGGCAGCCCGTTCCGCCCCCGCTTGAGCCGCCATTCGCCGAGCCGCGAAAACGTGTCGGCCGCGTTCACCAGGGCCGGTGCGTTCTCCCGCCCGCTGCGTGATGCGTGCTCGAACGCGTCGACCGCCTGCCGGAAGAGATCCTCCGCCTCGCGGTCCCCCGCGCCGTGCGCCATCATCTGGAGCACCGCGCCCTTGTGGTTCCAGGCGGTGCGCGACTCCGGCTCGACCGCGAGCGCCGCCTCCACGTCCTTCATCGCCGCCGAAAGATGGTCGGTCGGCGGGCGGCCGCGATCGAGGTCGACCTGCGCCAGCAGAACGAACGCGACGGCGCGGTTGCCGTGCAGGTCCACGATGTGGCCCTGGGACTGGCCCTTCCGCTCGAGAGCCTTGCCGAAGAGCTCGATGGCCGAGTTCGCGAGCGGAAGCGGATCCTCGCCGCGGCGGTTCTTCTCCTCGGCCAGCATCGCGCGCGCGATCGCGAGGATCTCCGGGTGCGAATGGCCCGGATCGCTGAGGCGGCCGAACGTCTCATCGACCTTCGCGAACTCGCCGGCGGAGAACCACGCGATCGCCGTCTGCTGGATCGTCTCGATGACCGGCAGCCGCCCGCTGCCGGCGAGACGGCCGAGGTCCTCCGCCACCTGCCGCGGATTGCTCCCCTTCGCGTAGAGCGCCGCGAGGATCCGGCCGTACTTCAGGCGCGGCTCGTCGCCGCCGAGCGGACCCTCGCGCTCCAGCACCGCGAGATCGGCCAGCCCCTGCTCGCGCAGCTGCGTCGCCACCGGCGATTCCGGCCCGAGGTCGTCCATGTTCAGGACGAACTGGTTGAGCGTCCTGACGGCGACCGGCAGCGGGCGCAAATGGGCGTACGAGATCAGCGCCGCCCGGGCGCGGTAGTAGTGGCCCAGGAACTTCAGCGACGGCTCCTCGATGACGCGGGTGAACGAAACACGCGCATCGGCGTAGGCGCCCACGGCCAGCGAATGGCGGCCGTCCTCGAGCGCGACCTCCGGAACCGTGGGGTAGACGCGCCGCGCCGCCTCGATCGTGCTGCTCACGAAGTGGAGCTGCTCGTGCGTCATTCCGGCGCCGCGGTACTCCCATTCGTCGAGGAGCGCGCTCGCCGGCTTCAGCACGTCAGCCGCCTTCTGCCGCTCCGACTGCCGCTTGTGCTCCACCGTCAGCGCGTTCATCTTGCTGAAGGCGAACATCCCCGCCGCGCCGGCCGCGATCCCCGCGACGAGCGTGATCGCCGCGACGACCCGGTGCTTGCGCAGGAATCGCGACGCGCGGTAGACGACCGACGCCGGCCGCGCCTCGACCGCCTCGCCGCCCAGCCAGCGATCCAGGTCGTCGGCCAGCGCCGCCGCCGTCGGATAGCGCCGCGGCGCCTCCTTGTCCATCGCCTTCGCGACGATGACCTGGAGGTCGCGCGGCACCCGCGGGCTGAGCGACGAAATCGGCTTCGGCTCTTCGCTGACAACCTGCGCGATGATGTCGAAGACCTCGCCTCGGAACGGCGGCCCGCCCGTCAGGAGGTGGTAGAGCGTCGCTCCGAGCGAGTAGACATCGCTTCGCGCGTCGATCGACCCGATCTCGCCCCGCGCCTGCTCCGGCGGCATGTAGGCCGGCGTGCCGATCACCTGGCCGCTGAGCGAGAGCGACGTTGGGGCATCGGTCCGCTTCGCCAGCCCGAAGTCGAGAACGAATACGTGGTCCTTCTGCAGCATCATGTTCGCCGGCTTGAGGTCGCGATGGACGATTCCCTTCTCGTGCGCCGCCTGGATCGCCCGCGCGGCGTCGCGCAGCAGCCGGACGATGAGCCGCGGATCGCCCCGCGGAACCTGGTCGAGCGTGCGCCCATCGATGTACTGCATCGCGATCCAGCCGTCGTTCACGCCGGAGTCGCCGACCTCGTAGACGGCGGCGATGTTCGGGTGCATCAGCGTCGCCGCGACCTGCGCCTCGCGGCGAAACCTGAGGCGGTCTTCGACCGTGTGGAGCTTGACGAACTTCAGCGCGACGCGGCGGTCAAGGGCCGTGTCGGTTGCCAGCCAGACGTCGCCCATCCCGCCGCTGCCGAGCAGCCGCGTCAGCACGAACTTCCCGAAGACGCGGGCCGGCGCAGCCCCGGACGACCCCATCGTGCTGAGCGCGTCGCTCGACGCGTATCCCTTGCGGACGAGCAGGTCGCCCAGGCGCGGAACGGGATGGGACTGCGTCCGCAATGCCGCCTCCTGGGCATCGAGGCATTCGATCACGCGCGCAGAGTCGACGATCGCGTGGCGGATCAGCAGCTTCGCGAACAGCAGGTCCTCACGACGCTCCGCCATGCCGGGCATCTCGACGCCGCACGCCGAGCGGTAAAGCTGTTCGACGTGATCGAGGGGGTCCACGCGACGCGATTATAGTCCGTGGCCTCCGTCACCCGTTCTTCGCCCGCTTGAACTTCTCCATCAACCCCAGCCCGCTCGAATGCTGCGGCATCGCCGTGAGGATCCTCGCCGTCTCGTCCGCCACGTCCTTCGCCGACGCGAACTTCAGACGCGCGTTCGGAACGAGCCGCGACGCGAGGTCCTGCACCGCCGGGTCGAGATCGGGCTGGATCGACCGGAGTCTCGGGAGCTCGGCGGGCGAGGCCGCGATCCGCGACCCGCTCGTGCCCGACATCATCATCCAGAAAAGGCTGCCGAGCCCCGCGACGTCGCGCTCCGGCGTGTCGATCACGAGCGGCGTCGCGTCGCGCGGGCGGAACCGCATCTTCAGCCGCGCGGAGCCGGCGTCGACGAGGTACGTCCGCCCCGAGGAGTCGAGGATGACGTTCGTCGCCGCGACGTGGCCGTGAGTGACGCCGCGCTCGTGCGCGAACTCGACGGCGCGCGTGATCTCGTAGAAGGCCGCGAGCGCCTCCTGCGGTTCGAGCGTCGCCTCGGCCAGGGACTGTCCTTCGACGTAGTCGCGGATGATGAAGTAGTTCCCCTCGACCGTCGAGAGCTTGTGGTAGGTCGCGATGACCGGATGGTGCAGCGCGACGATCGCCTTCAGATCGGCGCAGAGTTCCTGGACCGCGGCCGCGTCGCGCGTGATCCCGAGGATGCGCAGGACGAGCGCATGGTGGTTGACGCCGTCGGTGCACATCCAGGCGTTCGGGCCGAGGAGCTTGATCAGCGAGTACTTCCCGATCTTGCCCTTCTTCGGCGCGCCGGGGACCGGCACGGCCTTCGCGGGCTTCGGGTCCTTCATCAGGTCGCGCAGCCGACCCAGCTCGCCGTCGTTCAGCATGACTACCCGCCGAACAGGTCCGACATCTCTTCCTTGAATTCGTCGTCGGTGACGCAGTACTCCTTCACGCGCGACGTGATGATGTCGCGGAGCCGGCGGCGCGCGTCGGCGAGGTAGTTGGTCACGTCCCAGATCTTCAGCCCCAGCTCCTTGGCGATCGACTCGTAGGTCGTCTCCGCCTCGCCGGCGTGCTGGTATTTCTCGAAGACCTTCCGGTAGATCTGCTTTCCCTCGGCTTCGTACTCCTTGCGGAGCTGGTCGACGGCGCCGCTGTAGACCGTGCGGATCCACTCGAGCCGGAAGAGCTCCTCGGGCGCGACGTCGTCCCGCACCGGGACGTCGCCCTCGTTCTCCATCGCCATCTCGAGGGAGAGGACTTTCTTGCCGCCGCCCCGGCGCTGCGCCTGCGTCTCGGCGTACTGGTTGCGCAGGAAGTTCTCGAGCGACGTCCGCAGCAGCGCGCGGAACCGGCCGCGCTCCTTGTCGGCCGCGCCGAAGAGGTCCTTCTCGATGATGTTCGTGATGAAGGCCTGCGTCAGGTCCTTCGCGTCCTCGTTCGAGCGCCCCCACTTGCGGCGGACGTAGACGTAGACGGGCCGCCAGTAGTTCGCGAGCAGCCGTTCGAGCGCCTGCTGGCGCGTCTTCGAGTCGTACTTGCCGGCGCGGATGATGGCCGACCACGGCGTGACGGGAAACTTCTCGCCGCCCGGGCCGCCGATCTCAGTGTCGTAGTTGGGCGTTTTCTCGGACATCGTCGCAATTATACGACACCTCCTTCGTCTCCCTCTCCCCCTCTTTCTCTCTCTTTCCCTCTCTCTCTTTCCTTCGCCGCCTCGTTGTATAGTGATCCCATGCGAACCGTCACCTGCGGCTGCGGAAGGCCGATTGCGATCCGCGACGAGTCGTCGAGCGCACCCGTCAAGTGCATCTATTGCGGCGCGTTGGTGAATTCCGCGCCCGCCCCGACCGGCGGCCCCGCCAGGATGCGCTGCCCCTTCTGCGCCAGCGAGATCGACGCGGGCCTCAACGCCTGCCCCTTCTGCAACGAGAACCTCGCCCGCCACGCGGCGGGAGCCGGCCAGCCGATCAAGCCCGCCGGACTCTCAACGCGCCGCTGCCCTTTCTGCGCCGAATCGATCAGCGTCCGCGACACGGTCTGCCCCTACTGCGGCAACGGCGCGGGCGCGCGCCGGTCCTACGTCGGCGCCCCGGCGGTCGGCGTCCCCTGGGAGAACGAGCCATCGGCCGGCTTCTTCTCACGCTGGTGGCGGACCTGGAGCGCGTCGATGTTCAATGCCGACGGCTTCTTCTCCGGCATGCGCTGGGACGGCGGCATCAAGGCGCCGCTCACCTACGTGCTCGGGTTCATCGGGCAGGTCATCGGCCTGGCGATGGTGTGCGGGGTGCCGTTCCTCTTCCTGTTCATGATGAGCGGGACCAACGCCTACCGGGGCGGCTCCTCGGCCATGGCCGGGCCTGTCATCATCGGCGTGGCGCTTCTCTACGTCGTCTTCTACGTGCTGGCGATGATCGTCTCGACGTTCATCAGCGCCGCCATCTACCACGTCTGCGCCTTGATGGTCGGCGGGCGCGGCACGTACGAGGGCAGTTATCGCGCCGTCTGCTACTCCTTCGGCTCCAACGTGTGGGCGATGATCCCCTACCTCGGCGTGATCATCCAGCTCGTCTTCCATTTCATCGCGATGACCCACGCGCTCTCGCACGCCCACGGCATCAGCAAGGGCCGCGCGTTCGTCGCGGCACTGCTTCCCGTCCTGGTCTGCTGCGGCGGCGTGATCGGCTTCTACGTGCTGCTCTTCGCGTCGATGACGCCGCACCGCTACTAGCGCCCCTCCGGCTTTCGGCTCCGCCCCGGCTATCGGCTCGGTGCCATTCGGATCGGCTCTATCTTCTCTTCAGCTGATCACGTAGGAGCTTCTGCCCTCGACCAGCTGCGCCGCCATCGTCATCCCGTACCCGAGGCTGAACTTCATCACGCCCTGCACCGCCGTCTCCGAGGCCTGGTGCACGCAGGTCACGCGCCATTTGATCTCGCCGATCATCCGGGACCGCGCGGCCTCCTCCTGCCGCGACCACCGCTCGACCGACTCCAGCTTGATGAAAACCTTGTTCTCGATGAAGCTCCTCACCTTCCGCGTGAGGTCGGCCGATTCCTCGTTGATCGCCTTCGCGGGATCGAGGCCGCCGTCGATGTGCTCCGCCTTCTCCTCCGGCGTCAGGATCTCGACGAGCTTCTTCATCTCGGCCCGCCCCCCGATCATGGTGCGGTCCCTTCCATCGGCTCGAGCGACCTCGCGGTGGCGACGACGGCCGACCCGGGCGCGCCGCGCTTCGCCTCGCCGGCCGCCCGCTCCGTCGCCTGGAGCAGCGGCTGCGCGCGATAGCCCATGTCGGACGCGTCGGCGATGCCGAAGTAGAACGACGCCGGACGCTCCACCTCGCCGCCCGCGGCGCGCGCCGAACTCGCCAGCGACCGGCGCACGCGGTCGATGAACCGCCGCGCACCGTCCAGGTCGGTCCCGGTCAGGAAGACGCCGAACCGGTCGCTGCCGAGCCGCGAGAGCAGGTCGGTGCCCCGCGCCGTCCGCTTCAGCACGCGCGACGTCGCCGCCACGAGCCGGTTCCACTCCTCCGTGCCGGGCGACGTGCGCCCCTCGTCGAGCAGCATCAGCACGAAGGTGCCCGTCTGCTTCGTCCGCTTCCCGCGGCCAAGCTCCAGCGTCAGGAGATCGACGAAGAACGGCCGGTTCGCGAGTCCCGTCGCCCCGTCGCGCGTGGCGATCCGATAGAACTCCGTTTCGGTCGTCGGCTCGTCGAGCGCCAGCCGCTTGCGGCGCGGCATCCCCTCCATCAGCACGAGGCCGCACGGCTTCGCCTGGTGCAGTACATCGCGCACCCGGAAGTGGATCGGCGCGCTGGCGCGGCGGCCCATTGTGCGATCGGCGTGAAACTGGAGCTCCAGCGGGCCCTCGCGCAGCCCGGTGACGTAGAGCGCCAGCAGCGGTTCGACGGGCGTCTCCCGCCACAGGTCCGTGAAGAAGTTCCGCCCGACGGCGTCGGCCCGCTCGATGGCGAGCAGCCGGATCGCGCCGTCATCCCAGAAGACCACGCGGGCCTCGGCATCGAGCACGGCGGTGCCCACCGGCAGGACGTCTCGAAAATCCGCGCCGTCCATCTGCGAAAATTACCGCCTATCTGCCGGGGATGGGCAAGGAAAAATTGAGTGAATCCGCATGGACGGATCGACTCATCACGCCGCGGCCTTGCATCATGTTCTCGTCGGAGGCTCTCGCGGTCACGTTCGCCATTTTCCGCTACAATCGCTCCCCCATGGCGCAGCTCGTCTTCATCGACGGCCAGAACATGGGCCAGGCCGTCTCCCTCGCCAGCAACTCAACGATCGGCCGCGGCGCGGAGAACGTCATCATCATCCCCGACAGCGGGATCTCCGCCCGCCACGCCGTCATCCGCTACCGCGACGGCGAATACCGCATCCAGCGCGCCGACTCCAAGGCGCGCCTCGGCGTCAACGGCCGCGACGTCTCCGAGGAGATCCTCCGTCACGGCGACATCCTCCAGATCGCCCACATCACCCTCCTCTTCAGCGACGAGGGCGGCGTCAAGCCCGCCGACTACGTCGAGCGCCGCCCGACCCCGTCGCCCTCGAAGACCGACAGCAGCGTCGTCGAGTCGCGCCTCAAGACCTCGGACCCCGAGGCCGTCCTCCGCGCCTTCCGCCAGAGCGAGCGGCTCGCGCAGCACCTCGAGACGATCTACCGGGTCTCCGCCGCCGTCAACAGCACGCTCAGCCTCGACGCGCTCGTCAAGGCGCTGGTCGACATCGTCTTCGACGTCTTCAAGTGCGACCGCGTCTTCATCCTGCTCTACGACGAGATCGGCGACCTCCGCGTCGCCGCGCAGCGGCTGACCGAGCGCTGCCAGCTCCGCGGCTTCGTCCGCGTCTCGAACTCGATCATCAACGAGGTCCTCGAGAGCGGCAACGGCCTCCTGACGCGGGACGCGGGCGCCGACCAGCGGTTCAACGCCGGCATGAGCATCGCCGACCAGCAGATCCAGGGCGCCATGGCCTCCCCGATCATCAAGAGCGAGCGCGTCCTCGGCGCGCTCTATATCGACTGGATGACGTCCGCGCGCAAGTACGTCGAAGACGACCTGATGCTGCTGAACGGGATCGCGTCGCAGGCCGGGCTGGCGATCGAAAACGTCCAGTCGTACGAGCGGCAGATCGAGTACAGCCGCAAGCTCATTCACCTGGGCGAGACGTCGCGCCGCGTGAGCGCGCTCGTGTCGCCGGAGCATCCCGAGGTCATCGAGAAGGAGGCGGTGGAGAGCGCCGCGAAGATCTTCGACGCGACGAAGTGCTCCCTGCTGCTCCACGACCCGCAGGCGAACATCCTGCGCGTCAGCTACTCGCTGCACATCCCGCGCGAGAACTGGCCGTCGATCAAGATTCCGCCGGGCGAAGGCAACGTCGGCCAGGTCTTCAAGGAGGGCCTGCCGATCATCGGCAGCACCTCGACGCCGAGCGACCGGTACGAGACCGGGTCGTGGCTCGTCGTGCCCGTCATTTCGTCGCGCGCCGACGACCTGCGATCCGCTCCGCACATCATCGGCGTCCTGTGCGTCACCGACAAGCGCAGCAAGCGGCTCTTCGACTCGAACGACGAGGAGCTGCTCTCGATTTTCGCGTCGCAGGTCGGCATCGCCATCGAGAACTCGCGCCTCTTTCAGAAGGCGACGGTCAACCGGCTGACGGCGCTCTTCACCCGCGAGTATTTCTTCGCCCGCCTCGAGGAGGAGATCGGCAGCCACCGAGCGAGGGGCGCGCCGCTGGGCGTGATGATGGTCGACCTTGATCACTTCCACAACATCAACCTGCACGGCCACCACGTCGGCGACGCGGTGCTGGCCGAGACGGCCCTCGTGCTGCGCGAGCGGGTGATCGCGGCAGGCGGCATCGCGGGCCGCTACGGCGGCGAGGAGTTCGTCGCCTACGTGCCGAACGCCGACCTCGGCACCGCGGCGGCGATCGCCGAGGAGGTCCGACGCGCGATCGGGGCGCTCCAGCTCCGCGAGGACGGCACGATCATCACCATCACCGCATCGTTCGGTGTCGCCGAGCTCTCGCCCTCCGACACGCCCGACAGCGTCGTGAAGCGCGCCGATATCGCGATGTTGCGCGCCAAGGAAGGCGGGCGCAATCGCGTCGAGCGCGCGTGATCATCTCTTCAGGCGCTTCGTCCAGATCGCCCGCGCCTCGTGGTAGCCGTAGAGGGTGATGCCCTCGCCTTCGAAGACGGGGACGGCGCCCTCGATCACGCCCCACGCCGCGCCTCGATCGAGCACGAAGGGCGCGTGGCGCTCGGGCACCGACGCGTCCGCCTTCACCGGAACGCCCAGCGCCTCCGTCAACGCCGCGGCCAGATCCGCCCGGGCCGCGCCCACCCATCGCGATGCGGTCCACCGCTTCGCCAGCGCGTCGCAGCGCGTGGCGTCGACCGCGCGGTTGAGTGCGACCAGGAACGCGTCGACCGTCGATGCCGGCACCCAGGCGAGGCGCTCGAGAACCGGGCCGGGATCGTCGAGCCGACCGATGGCCAGCAGCGCCGTCGCCGACTCCACCGAGGCGCTCCGCTTCAGGCGGTCGATGGCGTCGGCATCTCCGAGTTCGGCGAGGATCGAGTCGCAGGTCGCGTCCTTGCCGGCCCGCTCCTTCAGGAACGCAAGCACGGGCTTGGAGCCCGCCTTCGCCAGCGTCGTGAGCGCCCGCCGGTTTCCTTCGTTCGCGCCCGCGGCAATCCCCTTCAGAAACTCCTCGGCCGCGGAGAGGTCACCCTGCACCGCTCGCGCCCGGATCGCCATCGGCCGAAGCCCCGTATCGGCGCACGCGGCCTTGAGCGCGTCGAGCGGGCCCGCGGCGAGATCCTCCAGCGACGACAGGGCGGCGCTCCGCACGTCGGGCTCGGGATCCGAAAGCAGCGCGACCAGCATCGCCGCCGCTTCGCGGTCCTCCAGTTCGCCCGCGGCGGTCGCCGCCGACTCGCGCACGCCGGCGCACGGATCCTTGAGCAGAGCCCGGATACGCGGGCGATCACTCTCGTCTCCCACGCGGCCCAGCACGTACGCCGCCAACTGCCGCTCCGCCTCCACGGCGGACGCCAGCAGCGGTCGCGCGAGCTCCCGCAGCCGCGGAGGCGGTCCGTCGACCAGGTAGGACGCCTCCTGCGAGTCGACCCCCTCGGCGGAGTTGAGCGTCAGCGTCCAGGTCGTGTCGACAGCCTCTTCGACGCCATCGCTCATGAGGTCGTCGAGCAGCCAGAGCCGATCGCGGGGCCGCAGGAGGCGCGCCCAGGCCAGCGCGGCCTCGACGTACGCCTTGCGCAGGTCAGGGGCCAGCAGCGAGACCGGCACGCTCGAATCGAAGTCGTCCACCGCCATGGCGCGGCGGGCGATGCGCTCCGCGGCGCTCCGGTCGCCGGCCGCCGCCAGGCGTTCTTCGAGGTTCGCGAGGGTGGAGTCCTTCAACCCCTTGAGCGCCTCGGTGGCGCGCTCACGGAATCCGGGAAGGTCAGGACCGATTTTCCAGAGCGCCGCCATGAAATCCTGGTCCAGGAGCGCCTTCATCGTCTTCAGCACCGCTTCGCGCGCATCGGGCGTGCCGACGCGGGCCAGGCCCAGCATCACCGCCGCCCGCGCGCCGGGCGCGTCGCTCGCGAGCCCCTCGCGGAGCTTCGGGGAGTCGGTGCCGTACGCGGCGCTCCGGAAGATCCACAGCAGGCAGTCGTCCAGCGGCGGCTCGAACCCGAGCTCGAGGAGCTTCTCGACGAAGCGAGGCTCGTCCTGGCTGTAGACGGCCCCGAAGAGCTGGCTGCGCAGGTCGGGCTTCTCTACGAAGAGCTTGAGAACCGCTTTCTGCGCGCCGGGACCACGCAGTCCGGCAAGGGCGGATGCGGAGCCCGACTTCGCCGCCGGCCCGCCCGACTCGACCATCTCGACGAGGTCCGCGACGGCCGCGTCGCCCGCCATCTCGGCGTACGCGCGGGCGGCCGCGGTGGCGACTTCCTTCCGATCGGCCGCCTTGAGAATCCGCTTGAGGATCGGCACGGCCGATTCGACCGGCCTCACGCGAAGCCAGTTGACGTACGCGAGCCGCTCGCCGAAGGGGCTCCGTTCCAGTTCGTCGGAAAGCTCGGCGATGAACGCCTCGTCGCCGAACGCGAGGATGCGGGCGGCGGTCCCGGGGATCTGGCGGTCGAGTTCCTTGTGCAGGATCTCCTTTGCCTCGGGGAGGCGCCGTCGCGCCAGTTCCTCAATCGCGGCGACGCGCAACGCGTCCTTCACGTCCTCGGCACCCGCCGCGGCCAGGAGCTTCTCCTTGGGCACGGTTCGAATCAGGGCGCGGAAGGCGGCACGCCTCGTCGACTCGTCCGCATCGTCCAGGAGCCTCGTGAGCCCTTCCGGCCGCACGAGCCGGTGCGTCGCGTAGTACTCGGCAGCAAGGCGGCGCAGCGCGGCCTCCGGGCTGGCGAGCAGCGGCCGGATCTTCGCCTCGAAGCGGGCGGAGATCGCCTCCGCGGCCAGGTCGATCGCCATCTCGCGCGTCTCTTCCCCCATCTTCGGAAGCGACGCCAGCAGCGCGTCAAGGTGCGGCGTCCAGTCGACTTCGATCAGGTGGCTCGCGGCAAGATGGGTGATGGCGCGATCGCCCTCTTCCAGGACCTTGAGGATCTCGGGCACCGCCGGAGTGAAGTCGAACCGAAGGTCCCTCATGGCGTGAATCGTGTACTCGCGGATCTTCTCGGCGGACTCGCGCAGGAGGGTCCGGATGACGCCGAGGTCCGCCGGATGCGGCTGCGCCGCGATGACGGCCAGGACCTCGCACTGAAGGCGCCTGGAGGCGGGTTTCTCGAGGCATAGACCCAGCACGATGGCGGCCTCCCGCGCGGAGGCCGCGCCCGGCACGGTGTTCTCCTCGGCATCGCCCGGGTCGTCGCTGTCAGGGTCGAGGCGGACGCCGGTGATCTCCTCGAGAAGCGCGATCCGGACCGCGGAGTCGTCGCTGGCGGCGCGGGCGCCGAAATCGCGATGGGCACGCAGGAACGGCTCGGAAAGGCCGAGCTTGAGGAACCTGCCGATCTCGATGCGCAGCTTCCGCTCGCCGAGGACCGCCTGGAGCTGCGCGCGCCGCTCGCTCGAGGCGGCCTTCTTGATGGCCTCCTCGATCCACGCGTCGGCCTCCGCGGGCAGGCCGGCCATCCCGGCCGCCGCCTTCTCGCGCGCTTCGAGGCTGTCGTCCTCCAGCTGCTGGACGAACTCGTCGAATTTCTTCCGAGAATCCTGGGGCGTGACGGCCAGGAGGGCCAGCAGCGCCAGGAGGGAGGATCGCATGGTCGCTGGATTATAGGACGCCGCGCGCCGTCCGGACCGTGCGGCGGCGGCGCTCCCACTCCCGCCACGGAAGGCGGCCGTCACCGCGCCGGGCGCCCAGGCTGAGGCGCCGAAGGGCGTCACCGTCAAGACCGCCTGGCAGTGGATGCTGGAAGCGTAGCGTGGCTACCGGTGCCGCGCCGGCCGGCGCGGAATCAGCTCCAGGTCGATCGGCACCTCGGGGAACGGCAGCAGATCGCGGAACCGCCGCGTCAGGTACCGCTGGTAGTCCGCCGTGAAGTTCCTCGGATCGTTGACGAAGATCTTGAACTTCGGCGGGCTCGTCCGCGTCTGCGTCCCGTAGTAGATCTTCGGCACCCGCGCCCCGCGCGTCCCGGGCGACCGCTCCCGCTCCGCCTGGTCGAGCGCCTTGTTCACCTGCGGCGTCGGAATGTACGCCGCGGCCTGCTCGTGCAGCTCCTGGAGCACCTCGAGCACGTCGAACGTCCGCTGGCCCTTCAACGCCGAAATCAGCAGCACCGGCGCGTAGCTCAGGAGCGGCATCGTCTTGCCCAGGTACTTCACGAACTCGTCGGGCCCGTGCTTCGCCGGCACCAGGTCCCACTTGTTCAGCACGATGACGACCGGCTTCTTCTTCTCCTCGATGAACGCCGCGAGCCGCTTGTCCACCTCCGTCACCCTCTCCACGACGTCGATCATGAAGACGATCGCGTTGGCGCGGTTCACCGACTCGCGCATCCGCGACCGGCTGAAGAGCTCGATCGTGTCCTCGAGCTTGTGCCGCTTCCGCAGCCCCGCCGTGTCGATGAGGATGTAGTCCTTGCCGTCGCGGTGCATGTGCACGTCGACCGCGTCGCGCGTCGTCCCCGGCACCTCGCTGACGATCACGCGCTCCTCGCCGCAGAGCGTGTTCACCAGCGTCGACTTGCCGACGTTCCGCTTCCCGACGATCGTGAACTTCAGCGGCTCGAAGGCCGGCATCTCGACCGTCGGCAGCCGCGCGAGCAGGTCGTCGAGAAGCTCGCCGATGCGGCGCATGTGCGCGCAGCTCACCGGCTGCGGATCTCCGAAGCCGAGCTCGCCGAACTGCGGCAGGCTCCGCTCGATCTCCGGGTTGTCCGCCTTGTTCGCGATCAGCATCATCGGCTTGCCGGCGCGCCGCAGGCGGTTCGCCACCTGCTTGTCGAGGTCGACCACGCCCTCGATCGCGTCGACGACGAAGAGGATCAGGTCGGCCTCCTCGATCGCGAACTGGATCTGCCGCTGGACCGACTCGTAGAAGTGATCCTCGCGCGCGAGGCCCATGCCCGCCGTGTCGACGAGCTCGAATGCCACGCCCTTCTTCTGCACGACGGCGGTGACGCGATCGCGCGTGACCCCCGGCTTCGGATCGACGATCGAGAGCCGCCGCCCCACGATGGCGTTGAGCAGCGAGCTCTTGCCGACGTTCTGCCGGCCGACAATGGCGATGACCGGCAGGGCGTGTTCGCGTTTGCGTCTCATGGCGAGGGCGCGGATTATAGCGATTGGTTCGACTCGCCGCGGGACGATCCCCCTGAACGGGCCAACTTCCCGGCGGCTCGCTCACCATGAACGGTTCGACTCGCTGTCGCTCGCTCACCATGAACCTTGCAGGATGCCGCCGGGCAATCGACAATCGCGGCCTTGAAGCGCTTCCTCACGCTGCCGAACGTCATCCTTCTCGCCCTGCTCGCCGGCCTCATCGTCGGAACGCTGCTCTCGGCCACCGACTGGTTCAAGACCGACTACGCCTGGCCGCGCGGGCCGAAGGGCGCGAAATCCTGGCCTGAGACGCTGACCGTCGGCTTCCGCGAATCGCTGTCGCTCGGCGCCGACCTCTTCAAAACGCTGATCAGCATGGTGATCCTGCCGCTGGTCATCTTCTCGCTGATCGGCGGGATGATGAGCATCGGCGACCTGCGCAAACTCGGACGGATCGCGACGAAGACCGTCGTGCTCTACGCCATCACCGCGGCACTGGCGTGCATCATCGCCGTCGTGCTCGTGAACATCATCCGGCCCGGCCACGCGGTGCCCGCGGAGACGCGCGACAAGCTCGCGAAGGACTTCGAGAAGGACCAGAAGCGGATCACCTCGACGATGGTCGGCGACAAGCAGAAGGAAAACGAGATGACCTTCTGGAGGTTCATGCGCACGCTCGTCTCGCCGAACATCTTCGAGGCGCTCGCCAAGGGGCAGATGCTCCCCGTGATCATCTTCTCGCTGCTCTTCGGCCTCGTCGGCGCGACGCTCGACCCGAAGCGACGAGAAACGCTCGGCGGCATGACCGACGCGCTGTCGGAAGTGATGATCCGGATGGTGCGGATGGTGATGTGGACGGCGCCCATCGGCGTCTTCTGCCTTCTGACGCTCGCGGTCGCGTCGATCGGGCTGGGCGTGCTCAAGGCCCTCGCGCTCTACTGCATCGTCGTCACGGTGGGACTGCTCATGCAGTTCTTCGTCGTCTACGGCGGCGTCATCAAGATCTGCACGCGGCTTCGCTTCACGGACTTCATCCGGGCCTGCCGTCCCGCCCTGATCACGGCGTTTTCGACGTCGTCGAGCGCCGCCTCGCTGCCGGTGAACATGGAGTGCGTCTCGAACCGGCTGAACGTCTCCAAGACGGTGACGAGCTTCGTCCTGCCGATCGGGACGACGGTGAACATGGACGGGACGGCGATCATGCAGGCCGTCGCGGCGGTTTTCATCGCGCAGCTCTACGGCATCCAGCTCGGAGTCACGGCGCAGCTCGCGATCATCCTGACGGCGATGCTCGCCGCCGTGGGGACGGCGCCGGTGCCGAGCGCCGGCATTGCGATGCTCGTCCTGATCCTCCAGCCTCTGGGGATTCCGCTCGAGGGCATCGCGCTGATCTGGGCCGTCGACCGGCCGCTCGACATGATGCGGACCGTCGTCAACGTCGTCGGCGACGGCGTCGCCGCGGCCGCTGTCGCGAGCAGCGAAGGCGAGGACGTGCGCTACATCCCCGAGGTCACTCCCGAGGCTTCTCCCGCTTCGCCTTGACCTGGTCGAGCATCGCCTGCACGTTCTCCCGCGGCGCCCACGATTCGGGCGCGCGCGCCAGCGCCTGCTCCAGGTCGGCCTGCGCGCCGGCGAGATCGCCCCGGGCCGCCAGGATCACCGCGCGGTTGACATACGGCTCGGGCGGCGCCGGATCGAGCCGGATCGCCGTCGCGTAGTCCTCGAGCGCACCGTCCGGGTCCTTCCGCGCCGTGCGCAGCATCGCCCGCAGGTGGTAGCTCTTCGAGAACTTCGGGAGATGGCGGATCGCGAGATCGACGTCCGCCATCGCCTCGTCCCGGGCGCCGAGCAGGTGCCGCGCCGAGGCGCGGTTGTAGTACGCGTGGCCGTACGACGGATTGATGTCGATGGCCTTCGAATACTCCTTCTCCGCGGCCTTGAAGTCGCCCTTCGCCGCCAGCACGTTCCCGCGGTTCATCCACGCGACGGCGCAGGCAGCGTCGACCTTCGTCGCCTGCGTGAAGTCGGCAAATGCCGCGTCGATGTCCCCGCGCGCAAGGAAGACCGAGCCCCGGTTGACCCACGCGCTCGCGAGGCCGGGATCGGCCGCCACCGCCGCGTTGCCGTCGGCAAGCGCGCCGTCGAGGTCGCCCATCTCCTGCTTGAGGGTGCAGCGGTTGGTCAGTGCCCGCGCGCACCGCGCGTCGGTCGCGACGGCGGCATCGAGCTCCACGAGCGCCTTCGCGGGGTGCCCCGCGGCGCAATGCGCGTTCGCGGCGGCGATGCGCGCCTCGGTCAGGCCCGGCCGCGCGCGCAGCGCTTCCGCGCAGTCCTTCAAGGCGGACTCGAACTCGCCCCGCTCGATGAAGATCCCCGCGCGGTTCACCCTCGCCTCCGCGAAGGACGGGTTGAGTTCGATCGCGAGCGAGAAGTCGCGGAACGCGTAGTCCCTCCGGCCGAGCGCCGACCACGCGTTGCCCCGCCCGAAGGCCGCGTCGGCGTTGGTCGGATCGAGTTTCAGCGCCGCGTCGTAGTCGCGGATCGCCTTCTGCATCTCCTTCTTCAGTTCCCACGCGGCGCCGCGCTTGGCATAGGCGCGCGCATAGTTCGGGTTCAGACGGATCGCCTCTTCGAAGTCGCGCAGCGCCGCGTCGTGCTCGCCCCGCTTGAGGAGAATCTCACCGCGATCGACGTGCGCCTCGAAGAACTCCGCGTCGCCCTCGAGCGCCGCCGTGTAGTCGCGCAGCGCGCCGTCGAGGTCGCCCCGCTCGACCTTCAGGAAGGCGCGGTTGTAGAGGGCCGAGGGGAAGCCCGGACGACGCTTGAGCGCCTCCTCGTACTCGCGCCCCGCGCCCTCGAGGTCCCCCAGCTTCACCCGCACCGCGCCTCGGTTGCAGATCGCCTCGACCAGGTCGGGGTCGATCGCCAGCGCCGCGTCGTAGTCGCGGATCGCCTCCTGAAGCTCGCCGCGGTTCGTTCGCACAACGCCCCGATTGACGTACCCGACCGCGAGCCGCGGGCTCAGCCGCAGGAGCGTGTCACAGTCGGCGAGGGCCCCATCCGCGTCGCGCAGCGCCTGCCGCACCATCGCGCGGCTGATGTACGCCTCCCGATAGCGGGGATTGATGCGGAGCGCCTCATCCAGGTCCTTCAACGCTTCGGAGAACTCAAACCGCCCGTCGCGGCCCACCGTGCGCCAGAACCACGCCTCGGCGTACGACGCCCTCGCCGCGATCGCCTTTCCCGCCCGCTCCACGAGTTCGCGCGGCGCCGCCAGCCCTGCGATGAGCTGGAACTCCTCGCAGAAGTCCCTCCCCGCATGCTTCGCGAGCATCTGCTCGGCGTACGCGGACGCGTCGCCGCGGATCGCGCGGGCGTAGCCTTCGGCGAGGTCGCGCTCGATCTCCGGCAGTCCGCCGCGTCGCACCGCCTCCTCGACGAGCCGTAGCCCCTCGCCCGCCCGCTGCTCCAGGGACTTCCGCTTCCACCGCTCCGCCGTGCGGTACCGCTCGCAAAGCGCGCGCTCGATGATGAGCTGTCCGAGAAAGAGCGTGCACGCCACGTGGCCCGGCTCGGCCGCTCGGCCGCGCTCGTAGCACTCCCGCGCCTCCGCGTCGTTCCCCAGCACGTGATGGACGCGGCCGACGACCCACCACCCGTCGCCGCTCTCGCCGGCCGCCTTCATCTGTTCCCTGCACCGCGCGGCGAGCCGGTCGAACTCGGCGAACTCCGCGTCGGTGAGGTGCCACCCCGGCCGGTAGGAGCGGAGCCGCAGCGCGTGGAGGTCGCGCTTGGCCTCCTCGTAGACGCGCTGCGCCGCCTCGCGCGACTGGTTCGTCCGGCGCTCCCCCGCCTGGCGCCACATCAACGCGCCCGCGAAGACGACGAACGCCAGCACCGCGATGACGACGACCGCCGCCATCGCGCGGCGCCGCGCGACCCACTTGCGCATGCGATACCCGACGGTCGGCGCCCGCGCGGAGATCGGCTCGCCCGCGAGCCAGCGGCCGAGGTCGTCGGCCAGCCCCCGCGCGCTCGCGTAGCGCCGCTCGCGATCCTTCTCGAGGCATTTCAGCACGATGGTCTCGAGCTCCGGATCGATGCCCGCCTCGATCGACCGCGGGCGCGCCGGATCCTCGTCGATGACCTTGCGGAGGACGTCGAAGACGCTGGCGCCGGCGAACGGGGCGCGGTGCGTGAGGAGTTCATAGAGCGTCGCGCCGAGCGCGTAGACGTCGGCGCGGGCGTCGGCCGTTTCGCCGCGCGCCTGTTCCGGCGGCATGTAGGCCGGCGTGCCGACGACAAGGCCCGACGCCGTCAGCCGGCTGTCGCTCTGAACGGGCCGCGCGAGGCCGAAATCCATGACGAAGACGTGCCCCGACGCGGTGACCATCAGGTTCTCGGGCTTGAGGTCGCGGTGGATGATGCCCTGGCCGTGGGCGTAGTCGACGGCGATGGCGGCGTCGCGGAGCTGGGCGACGACGGTGCGCGTCCCGGCGGCGCCGGGCGCGCGGAGCGTGCGGCCGTCGACGAACTGCATCGCGAGGTACGGCTTGTCGCCGGCCTCGAACGCGTAGATCGCCGCGATGTTCGGATGGCCGAGGCGGGCCGCGAGCTGTGCCTCGCGGCGGAACCGCGCGATTTCATCGGAGTCCGAGGCCCCTTTCAGGAACTTGAGCGCGACCCAGCGGTTGAGCTCGGAGTCCCAGGCCTTCCAGACCTCGCCCATCCCGCCCGCGCCGAGCCGGTCGCCGCGGACATATTTTCCAAAGCGGATCCCGGCTGACTCAGACACCCGGCTGAGTATACGCCGCTGTCGTTGCATCTCTGTGGAAAGGAGGACGGCATGATCCGCGCACTTCTCATTCTGGCGGCTCTGGTTCCCGCGGGGGCGGCGAAGGCGGCCATCGTCGGGCCGAAGGTCTTCTTCATCGCGAACCAGGGGCCGGGGCAGGTCTCGGGGGTCTTTACGTTAAGCGGCTTCGGCGACACGCCGACGATCGACGTGCACTGCAACTCGAATGGTGTCTCGATCCGCGACCTGGTGATCGCGTCGGGGACGGTGCGGTTCACGGCGGACTACCTCAACACCGCGCCGGCGAATTTCGAGATCATCGTCTACGGGAGCACCGGGGCCGGGACGTCGATGGAGCGTGCACGGGTCGAGGTGCGGCGGACGAATTAGTACCGGTCAGGGTCGCCTTCGACCGAGAGCTCTCTCGACGCGACGTAGACCTCTTCGACCGTCCAGCCCGTGTGGATCACGACGGAATCGACGCCCGCGAGTTCCGGTTTCTCCGCCTCCGTGCAGAACGCGTGAACGGTCTCGCCCTCGGCGGCGAAGCGGAGAATCTCGCTCAACGACGCGAACCTGTACCGCAGCCCTCCTCGCGACACGACGAAGGTCGACGGCGAGGTGAGGACGACGTCGGCGGGCGGGTCGTCATCGATGAGTTCGAACGTGGCACCCCAGGTCGCCCCGCCGCTGATGGATACAAGTCGCACCCTGGGTCCGGGCGCGAAGCTATCAACAAATTCGAAGGTGGAACCGCACGTAATGGCGGCGCTGCCGCTCACCCGCTGCGTCCCGGCGGAATCCGAAGCAGCCGGAGAGGGAACGGTTGATTCGGCGGGCCACCCGCCGACCTCGCGTGCAGACGGGACGCTGCGCCGCGATGTCGGCCGCGGGGTGACGTGAGACCGGAGCGCGGCCGCCGCAAGCAGGAGCGCCAGGCCGATGAGCGGCAGGACCAGCGTTCGCGGCTTCATGTATCTAGGACGTGCGCGGCCGCACGAGGCAAAGAGCAACTTTGTCACGAGTGCTCCGCTTCCATGGTCCAGCCAGCAACGGCGAACCACAGCGTAGAATCATGCCATGCGCTCCGCCCTCCTCCTGCTCCTTTTGCTTCAGGACGCATCGACGATCGAAGAACGCCTCGCGTCGGACGATCCGAAAGTCCGCGAAGCGGCGATCACGGAACTCGTCGACAAGGGCAGGGAGTCGCTGCCGACCCTGAAGAAGCTCGAGGGCCACGCCGACGCCGAAATCCGCGCGCGCGCGAAGGACGCGATCTCCGAGATCGGGCGGCGCATGCGGCTGGAAGCGATCCGCCCGCCGCCGCGGCGCGTGACCGTATCGCTGAAGAACGCGACGCCGGCAGAAGCCATCGAGAAGATCTTCAAACCGTTCGGCGTGGCCCTTTCGGCCGGCAAGGAGATGGCACCCGTCACGGTCGATCTCAAGGAGGCGACGTACTGGACGGCGCTCGAGGCGTTCTGTGCCGCGGCGAAGGTCGAGCCGCTCGACGAACTCTACAACGCGTGGTGGTTCGGCAATGCGAAGGACCGGGGAAGGCCGCGGCCGAAATTCTGCGAGGCCGGCGACCTTCGAATCTATGCGAACGTCGAATTGAACCGCGAGCCCGATGAAGGACTTGGCTGCCGCCTGATCGTGGCGCTGCCGCTCGGTTCACTGCCCCTTCATGGTGCGTGGATCGACCCGAAGGTCGTCGCCGATGACGGACGCGAGCTGAAGATCCGCGCGTTTGAGTCGCCCCTCGTCAGCGCGTGTCGGTCGCCAAACCGCTTCAGCAAGGTCTACGTTCCGCTGGGGGAAGTCGCGGCCGACCAGGTGAAGGGCGTGAAGACGGTCCGGTTCGAGGGAACGCTCGTCGTTTTGTGGCCGCACGACTTCGCGCGCGAGGAGATCGACCTCCGCGAGCTGAGCGGCAAGACGCGGCGCAAGATCCACGGCGAGCAGTTCGACGTGACGTGGACCGGAACCGAGAAGGAGTGGAGCTTGAAGGTCGTGCCGCCGGCGATGAAAGACTACGAGGATCGTTACCTTCTGTCGATCGAGGACGCGCGCGGCCAGTGGCTCTTTGACCCGTGCGACTATTGGCGCGGACCGGGGGCCAACTGCTCGTCCACCGGCGACGCCAGCGCCGCCGCGAAGCTCGTCATCCTCAAGGCCATCGGCGAGGAGGCGGTGAAGATCCCGTTCAAGATCGTCGACATCCCGGTTCCGGCGGTGCGGGAGAAGTAGGCGGCCTCCGTCCCTCCGCTTCCGTCCCTCCGCTTCCGTCCCTCCGCTTCCGTTCCTCCGCTTCCGTTCCTCCGCTTCCGTTCCTCCGCCTTCGCTTCTTCACGCCTTCATCCCTTTCCTTCCGCCTTCCGTCTTCGTTCTTCCTCCTTCTCCTCTCATTCCTCCACCTCCATCGCCAGTCTGAACCCCACGTCCTCCGCCGTCGCCCAGTTCGACAGCCCCCGCTCCGCCTCGCACCGCGCGCCATCGGGCCCGGAGAGATAGCTCCCGCCCTTCACCGTGTTGATCCACGACTCGCCGCGGTAGAACGTCTTCGTCCACTCCGCGACGTTCCCGCATTGATGCACCGCGCCGTACGGGCTCGACCCGAGCGGAAACGACTGCACCGCCACGATCCGCCGCGGGAAGTGGTCGAGCTGCGCCCGCGCGCGATGCACGCCCGTCCCCCACGGATAGTCGCGGCCGTCGACGCCGCGCGCCGCCTTCTCCCATTCCTCCGCCGTCGGCAGACGGTACCGCCGCCCTGTCTTCGCCGAGAGCCACGACGCGTACGCCGCCGCCGCCTCGGCCCGGACGAACGACACCGGATCCTCGCTCTCGTGCGGTCTCGACGTCGGCGTGTAGACACCGAGCCCGTAGTCCTCCGACTGACGCACCGGACCCTGCTCCGCCACCAGGAACTGGCCGGGCTCGAACGCCTTCCGCTCCGCCGCCGTCAGCGTCTGCACGAACTCCCAGAACTCGATCTTCGAGACTTCGTGTTTCCCGATGGCGAATGAGCGCACGTTTTCCTCGCGGCCGCCGATCACCGCGGGGCCGCCGGGCACGTAGACCATGTCGACCGGCAGGTCGACGTCGAGCCGCACCCGCCCCGCCTCCCAGTCGCGATTGCGCGTGATGTGCACCGGGTAGCGCACGACGCGTCCACCCGAGCGCAGCTCGACGAGGTAGCTCCCCATCGCCAGCGGCACGCGGCGAAGCGGCGTCTCGCCGAGCCGTACCGGCTTCGGCCGCGCGACCTCGACGGGCGGCGCCTCCTCGATCGACTTCACCGTTCCCTCTTCTACTTTCAGCGACTCGATGACGATGTCTCCGTGGGCCGCGAGACCGCACGCCGTGCCCGACTGCTTGTCCTCCTGGTCAAACGGAACGGTCAGCGCGACTGCGCCTCCGGTCGTCAGCCGCCCGCCCGCGGGCGTCCACTCGGCGACGAGATCGAACGTCCCCGACGGCGCGGCGAGCTCGCCCCGCCCGATGCGGCTGTAGCCTGCGAGCAGCGCCGATGATGAAGAACTCCACAACGCCTCGCGGCGCTCGAAGATCCGCGGCTGCCATCGCTGACCGTGCCACCACGCCGCCAGCTCCCATCCCTCCCGTTCAGCGCGCACGTGAATCGTCACGCGCGCCGGGCCGCGGACGCGGACGGGCAGCGTCAGGACCGTTCCATCGCCGGGCCGAAGCCCAGGCTCCGGCGACCCCACGATCACCGTCGCCCCCGCCGGAACGCCGCCGCGCAAGTCGTACGACGCCACCTCTCGCCACTCGATCGTTGCGAGCGCCGCGTCGAGCCGCTTCGCAAGACGACGGTCGTGGGCGGCGATCGCGGCCTCTTCAGCCGCCTGCAGATCCTCCTGCCGCCAGAGCAGCACCTCGGCGCCCGACGGCCAGCTGTCGAGGCTCAGCGTGCCATACCCCTCCGCGGCCCGGAAGAGCGCCGCTATCTCGGGATCGCCTGGGAACTGCGCGCGCGCGTCGATGAGCGCGCCGAGCGCGATGTCATGACGCCCGAGATCGATCCACTTCCGCGCGCTGAGAATCGCGATGCGGCGGCGGAGTTCGACGGCCTCGGGCTCCGCGCTCGATCCCGCGGCGAGCCGCGCCTCGTCGATCGACCCGCCGCGCTCCAGGTTTCCGCGCGCTTCCGTCAATCGCCGCCGAAACGCGGCGCGCTCATCCATCGTCCGCCACGCGAAGACCGCCGTGCCGATGACGATCGCCGCGCACGCGACGACAATCGACGCCGTCGTCGCACGATTGCGTCGAACCCACTTGCGCATGCGGTAGCTCAAGTCGGGCGCGCGGGCGTGGATCGGCTCGTCCGCAAGGAACCGCCGCAGATCGTCGGCCATCGCCTCCGCTGTCGGATAGCGGCGCGACGCGTCCTTCTCGAGCGCCTTGAGGATGATCGTCGCGAGATCGGCGGGCACCGACGGCGGCAGCGGCGCCGGTTCATCCTCCACGACGCGGAGCAGGTCGTTGATGATGTCGCCCGACGGCGTCAGCGCCGGCACGCCCGAGACCATCTCGTAGAGCATCGCGCCCATCGCGTAGAGGTCGCTGCGCTCATCGGCGCGCTTCGATTCGCCGCGCGCCTGCTCCGGCGCCATGTACGCCGGCGTCCCGACGACCATCCCCGTCGCCGTCAGCGCGCGGCTCGATCCCGCGGTCATGCGCGCGAGGCCGAAGTCCATCAGCACGGGATCGCCCGACTCCGTCACCATCACGTTCGACGGCTTCAGATCGCGGTGCACGATGCCGTTGCGATGGGCGTAGGCGAGTGCGTCGAGCATCTTGCCGGCGAGCGTGAGCGCGTGAACGACCGGGAGGGCATGGCGCGGCCCCGTCGGTGCGGGCGCCGGCTTCGGCTGCCGCATTCCCGCGACGACCTCGCGCACCGTCGTCGAGCCGCGCGACGCGTCGAAGTGGCGGAGCAGGTGGTCGAGCGCGACGCCCTCGAGGTACGGCATCGTGAAGTAGACCCGGTCGCCGACGCGGCCCGAATCGAAGATCGGCACGATGCCTGGGTGCTTGAGCTTCGCGAGCGTGCGCGCTTCGACGAGGAAGCGGTCGAGGTCGTCCGTCGTCGCGAAGTCGCCGGCAACGAGTGTCTTGAGGGCGACGACGCGGTCGAGCCCTGGCTGCCGTGCGCGGTAGACGATGCCCATGCCGCCGCGGCCGATTTCGTCGAGGAGTTCGAACGGTCCGAAGGAGGACACGCGGTCGAGTATATCGCGTTCATGACGGGCGACTGAGAGACCGGCCTTCCTTCCATCTTTTCTCTTCCGTCGTTTCACAGCAGTTCCGTAGATAGGCTCGGTGAGATCGCTAAGCCGATGCTGAGCAGATAGATCGACCGGAATTCCCGGACCGAAAGACCCGCATC
>Ga0247727_10001553_pt1 | contig 54219 bp, 40 predicted proteins | sample WisWelCaveWW1625_FD_202498 | JGI IMG/M metagenome (GOLD analysis project Ga0247727, IMG submission 202498) | Biofilm microbial communities from Wishing Well Cave, Virginia, United States - WW16-25 | ecosystem: Environmental > Aquatic > Deep subsurface > Groundwater > Cave microbial mat | place... | reverse complement strand
TGGGCCAAGGGGGTCGAGGACCACCGCGCCAGCATCCTCCAACGCTTCGCGACGGCCCTCGGCGCCTGAGGTTCCCGCGGGCAACGGTCAACGCACGCCGGGGATGCCTTTCCCCGAACGGTTACCGCCTACCTGCGCGACGTCCTCGAGCGCATCTCGACCCACCCCGCCAGCCGCATCGCCGAACTCACACCCGGCGGCTGGATGGCGGCGCGCTCCGTCCGGGCCTGAGGCAGGCCCATCCACTCCTCGAACGTGCCTCGGCCTGTCGACGTGCAGTCCGCCGGACGGATACCGCGTAGGCACGATGCCTTCCCCGGCTCCGCCGGGTCTCGGAGGTCGATGGCCCTACCTGCTCTACCTACTCATCGCGGTACGACTTTCTGCCACCCTGACAGTCGTCGAAGACCACCGAGCCAGCATCCTCGAGCGCTTCGCGACCGCACTCGGCGCCTGACCCCTCCAACAGCAGCGGTCAACTCGCGCCAGGGGTGCCCTTCCCCGAACGGTTACGCCTGAGTTCGAGCCGCGAGCGCAAACGGACGATCGCTGACGTCGATCCCCGCTGGAGTCAGGCAGGGATCTCGTCGGGCGGGATCTCGACGGCCTTGCCCTGGCGTTCGACCGCGATGGCGTTGCCGAGTCTCTTGTGCCGTTCGAGCGCATCTCGGACGGCCCGTTGGATGGCGCCGTCGATCTCACGCCCATTCGTCATCAGCTCCAGGATCGTTCGCCTCTCGGGCGTGCCGTCGTGTGCAGGCCCGGACTGCTTGCCATCGTTCTGCATCGAGGATCTCTTCGGTCGAAGCCCGTCTCCCCTTGGCGATCAACTGGGGCACGGTGTCGAGGGAGCTATCGTACACCCTCCACGAGGAGGCCAGAGGTCGGTAGAGCTCGAAGAAGTTTCGCAGACCGCGGCAGTAGCGCCGCCGGATCGTCTCTTCAGGCACGTCGTGGCCTCCAACGCACGCGCTCTCGGACCCGGAGCACGGCGAGCTCGGGGCTCGAAAGCCAGAGGAACACGACGTGGACCAGATAGCCGGAGCCGGCCAGCGAACTCAGCCACGGCGCGAAGCTCCGGCTTGCGAGCGTCGTCTCGAAGGCGAAGTCGGTGCGTTGCCCGGCGAGTATGTGCATCCGCTGCAGCATGATCCGACCGGCCGAGAAGGCCGAGGCCTGCGGGTCGAACCCCGAGAGTCCCTCGGCGATCACGTCCGCGTTCACGAACTCCGAGACGGACAAGGTGTCGCGCAGCAGGGCGGTCGCGGCGGTCGATTTGCCGGCTCCGTTCGGGCCGCCCACGACGACGATGTTCGGTTCGCGCTTCGGCACGGGGGAAGTCAGACGGGCGGGCCAGGGGATGTCAAGCCTTGGGACTCTCCCCATTCCGGACCGTCAGCGGCGGATCGCTGTGCTTGCGCCGAGGATCTCCTCGGCGAGCTGCCGGTAGCCCTGCTCGTTGAAGTGGTTGCAGTCGAGAGGGCCGTGGATCGGGGTCTCTCTCGCTCGCGCCTGCAGGCTCTCGGTCGGATCGACGAAGCCGACGCCGGCGGCGGCGGCGAGGGCACGCACGCGCGCGCGGATCTCGCGCGAGCGTTCCTGCACGCGCTCGACGGGGACGAGCGGCGAGCGGCCGAGGTAGGTGCGGACCGAGACCGTGGGTCCGACGAGGTCGTAGCAGGCGAGAGGGGAGGGGAGGTAGACCACGTCGAGCTCGACTCCCGGATAGAGCCCGCGACAGAAGGCGAGCGAGCGCTCGAAGACGCGCAGGCCGAGCTCGAGCTCGGCCGGCGTGAGCTCGAGCGACGGGCCGTTCATGCGGCGCGCGAGCGGCGTCTCGCGGCCGGCGATGCGCGCCACGTCGACGACGAGGTCCTCCGCGCCGGTGCCCTCCTCGGCGGCGGTCTCGCGGCCTTCGGCGGCGACCTCGATCGCGTTCGCTACGACGCCGGGCAGGCAGAAGGCGTCGAGCCAGCCCCCGAGGCGCTGGCGCGGGGCGAGCCCCGCGAGGTAGGCGTCGATGCGCGCCACGTCGAGCGCCTCGGGTCCCTCGCCCGGCGCGAGCTCGCGCCGCAGCTCGAGCACGTTGTCGTCGAGGTCGTTCCCCTCGTAGAAGAAGACCAGCACACGCGCGGGCTCGCCCACGAGGAAGCGCCGGAGCGCGTTCCGCCGCCGCAGCGGCGTCTTGACCAGTGCGCGCACGCTGTTCGCTCCGCCGGCGCCGAAGGTGATCACGTCCTCGCCGGTGCGCTCGTGGAGCACGTGGGCCGAGCCGTAGTCGGGCCGCCCGCCGCGCGCGAGCCCCGCGTCGGCCCAGTCGCCCTGCCCCTCGGCGTAGGAGTCGCCGAGGATCAGCGTGTAGTCGCGCGGTACGATCCCGCCCTTCGAGCTCTGCGCGAGCACGGTGAGCGAGCGCGGCAGGAAGACGAGGTGCCGGATCGTCGCGAAGCGCAGGAGCACCGGGACCAGCAGGAGCTCCGCGAGCAGGTAGCCGAGGAGGAGCGCCGCCAGGCGAAGCCTGATCTTCCTCCAGCTCGAGCGTTTCAACGGGGCGGGCCTCCGGATGGAGCCTGACGGCCCGCGCGGATCCGCTCGGCGAACTCGCGCGCCCAGGGGGTGTCGGGCAGGAGGCGGGCGAGCTCCTCGGCGAGGGCGAGGGCCTGCTCGCGCTCGCCGCGCTCGAGGGCGAGCTCGGCGAGCACCTGCAGGGCGTCCGTGTCCCGCGGGTCCTTCGCGCGCGCCTGCCACAGGGCCGTCTCGGCCTCCGTGGTGCGCCCGAGCGCGCGCAGGGCGAGGCCGAGGTTCGTGAAGACGCGCGGGCGATCGGGGACGAGCTCGCTCGCGCGCGAAAGAGCCGCGGCGGCCTCGTCGAGGCGCTGCTCCTCGGCGAGCAGGAGGCCGAGCGAGAACTGGAGCTCGCCCTCGCCCGCGGGGTCCGCCGCGCGGCCGAGGCCGGCGCGCAGGATCTCCTCGGCCTCGGCGTTGCGGTGCGTCGCGTTCATCAGGTTCGCGAGGTTGAAGCGCGCCGGCAGGAAGGTCGGGTCGAGGCGCAAGGCGGTGCGATAGGCCTCCTCGGCGGTCCGCGGGTCGCCCCGGTCGGCGGCGAAGACGCCGCGGTTCAGGTGCGACCAGGGCATGTCGGCCTGGGCTTCCTGCACCGCGAGGAACTCCTGCGCGGCTCGCTCGAAGTCCTTGCGCGCGTCGGGGGCGAGCCCGCTCGGAGCGAGCACGCGCGCCGCTTCCACGCGCACCGCCCGCACCGGGTCGGCGAGGAGCGGCAGGGCGAGCGGGATCCGCTCGGCGGGAGCGAGGAGATCGAGACCTCCTGCCGCGCAGGCGCGCACCAGCGCGTCGGAATCCGCGAGCGCGGCGCGCAGGGTCTCCTTCATCCGCTCCTCGCTCCACGCTTCCGGATAGTTCCGCAGGAGCTCGACGGCGCTCGCGCGCACGATGGCGGCCTGCTCCGGGTCCGCCACGAGCTCGAGCAGGCCCTGGAGCGCGCGCGGATCGCGCTCGCGCGCCGCGGCGAAGGCCGGCGCGAAGGTGCGCGGGCGTTCCTTCGCGCCGTACCAGGCCTCCAGGGCCTCGACCGCCCAGGCGGGGGTCCGCTCGGCGTGACAGCCGTTGCAGGCGTTCGGCGTGCCGAGCTCGAGTGTCAGGTCGGGTCGCGGGATGCGCAGCGAGTGGTCGCGGCGCGGGTCGACGATCATGTAGGTGCGCGCCGGCATGTGGCAGTTCACGCAGCGCGCGCCCTCCGAGTCCGGCGCGTGATGGTGGTGCTCGGGTGTGTCGTAGCGCCTGGCTACGAGGGTCGGGAAGCGATCGGTCGGGGGGGTCTCCGTGTGGCACTGCAAGCACACGCCGTCGCCGGGCGCGAGGAGCTCGAGCGCGTGGGGCTCGTGGCAGTCGCTGCAGGCCACTCCGCGGCGGTGCATCTTGCTCTGGACGAAGGAGCCCCATTCGTAGACCTCGTCCTCGATCTGGCCGTCCGGATGGTAGGCGCGCTCGTTCAGGCGCTCGGGCAGGAAGCCGTCCAGGAACTCGGCGCCGATCGTGTTCTCGCTCGTCAGGCGGATGCGGCGGCTGTGGCAGGGAGCGCAGGCGTCGATCTCTTCCTGCGCGGCGCCGCGCCGGAGCTTCGTGACGAGCCCGTTCCGCCACTCGTCTTGGTCGCCGATCTCGCGCTGCTTCGCCCACTCGACGTGGGCCGCGCCCGGACCGTGGCAGGCCTGGCAGCCGACGTCGATCTCGCGCCAGGTCGTCCTGTAGGCATCGCTCGCGACGTCGTACCCGCGCACGAGGTCGGTCGAGTGGCAGTCGGCGCACATCCCGTTCCAGCGCTGGTAGGGGCCCGTCCAGTGCAGGGGATCGCCGGGCGCGAGGCGCTCGTCCGGATAGAGGCTGAACCAATGGCCCGCGCGCGTGTCCCAGGCGATCGAGAGGCACTGCAGCTTGCCGGATGGAAAGCGCACCAGGACCTGCTGCAGCGGGTCGACGCCGAAGACGTAGGCGATCTCGAACTCGCCCACCTTCCCATCCGGGCCTTCGGTCTCGACGAAGTAGCGGGCGTCACGGCGGAAGAAGCGCGTCGTGACGCCCCGGGACTCGAAGCGCGCGTCGTCGAAGGCTCCGAGCACCGTCGCGGCGGTGGCCTCCTGCATGGCGAGGTCGTGGTGCGAGCCGCGCCAGCGTTCGGCTTGATAGGGGTGGCAGGTCGCGCAGCCAGCGTCGTCGACGAACTCCGGCGCTGGGCGGTCCTCGTGCGCCGAACAAGCGGCGGCGAGAGCGAGGGACAGAAGTGTGGCGAACGCTCGGGACCCCATGGAGTCTCCCGAGAAGCTATCCCGGAGGCTGAGCGTCTTCCTCTTCCTCCTGGGCCTCCAGGAAGTCGTGGTATTCGCGGTCGAGCTCGGCCCCGTCGTCCTCGGGTCCCGGAGGTTCGCCCGGCCCGGCGTGGGCCCCGGGGTTGACCTCCCGGTCGTGCCGCAGCGCGTCGGCGATCTTCTGCTCCATCTCCGCCTGGCGCTCGATCGAATCGTCGAAGATCCAGACCAGGCGCGGGATCTTGCGCGTCTCCAGCACGCGTCCGATCTTCTTGCGCACGAAGCCCGAGGCCGACTCGAGCATGTGCGCGGTGCGGCTCTTGTCGCCCGCGGTCCCGAGCACCGAGTAGAAGATCCTGGCCGAGGACAGGTCGCTCGAGACCTCGACGCGCGTGATCGTCATGAACGTGGCGCGCGGGTCGTTCAGCTCGAATTGCACGCAGTAGGCCGCGCGCTCGCGGATCCGAGCTTCGATCCGGGCCCTGGCGCGGGCGTTGGCCATGTTCGAGGGTCCGTCGCTCCGGGAGGGCCGGGACTAGAGGGTCCGCTTGACCTCGTACACCCGGTAGGCCTCGATGACGTCCTGCTCGCGGACGTCGTTGTAGTCCTTGAGCAGGATGCCGCACTCGAAGCCTTCCTTGACCTCGCGAGTGTCGTCGGCTTCGCGCCGCAGCGAGCCGATCTCGCCCGTGTGGACGATCTGCGAGTCGCGCAGGAGCCGCACCTTGCTCGAGCGTGCGATCTTGCCGTCGAGCACGAAGCAGCCGGCGATGTTGCCGAACTTCGAGGACTTGAAGACCCGCCGGATCTCGGCGTGACCGGTGACCTCTTCCTTGACCTCCGGCGCGAGCTCGCCCTCCATCAGACGCTTCACGTCGTCGAGCAGCTCGTAGATCACGGTGTAGACCTTGATGTCGACTCCGGCCCGTTCGGCCTTCTGGCGCGCGTCGGGGGTGGCGGAGGTGTGGAAGGCCAGGATCCGGCCGCCGGAGGTGATGGCGAGGTCCACGTCGCTCTCGAGCACGGATCCGACGCCGGCGTGGACGAGCTTCACCTGCATCTCCTCGTGCTTGAGCTCGGCGATCTGGTGCTTCAGCACCTCGATCGAGCCCTGCATGTCCGCCTTGACGATCAGCGCGATCGTCGGCTTGTCGCGCTCCGCCACGGCATCCAGGATGTTCTCGTGGAACACCGGCCGCCGCTCGAGTTCGGCGAGCTGCCGGCTCGTGCGCGCCCGCTCCGAGGCCACCTCTCCGGCGCGGTCGAGGGAGTCCACCACGTAGAACTTGTCTCCCACGGTCGGGAGCTCGTTCAACCCGGTGACCTCGACCGGCATGGACGGGCCGGCTTCGGGCAGCGATCGGCCGCGATCGTCGTGGATCGAGCGCACCTTTCCGTAGCCGTCTCCGGCCAGGATCACGTCGCCCTTGCGCAACACCCCGTCCTGGATCAGGAGGTGGGCGACCTTGCCCTTGCCCTGCTGGATCTCGGCCTCGAGCACGACGCCCGAGGCGGGTCCTTCCAGGTGGCAGCGCAGCTCGAGCACCTCGCTCTCGAGGAAGACGCGCTCGAGCAGTTCTTCGACGCCTTGCCCGCGCAGCGCGCTGATCTCGAGCATGGCGGTCTGACCGCCCCATTGCTCGGGGACCAGGCCCAGCTTGGAGAGCTCGGTCCGCACCCGATCGGGGTTGGCTTCCTTCTTGTCGATCTTGTTCAGGGCGACCACGACCGGGACTCCCGCGGCACGCGCGTGATTCAAGGCCTCATCGGTCTGGGGCTTCACGCCGTCGTCGGCGGCGACGACGAGCACCACGATGTCGACCGCCTTGGCTCCGCGCGCTCGCATCGCCGTGAACGCCGCGTGGCCGGGGGTGTCGACGATCGTGAGCGTGTGCCCGGCCTGCGTCTTCACCTGGTAGGCGCCGATGTGCTGGGTGATGCCGCCCGACTCGCCGTCCGCGATGTGGCTCTTGCGGATCGTGTCGATCAACGTGGTCTTGCCGTGGTCGACGTGGCCCAGGATCGCCACCGTGGGGTGGCGCGTGGCGAGCTCGGCGCTCTCCACCGCTTGGCGCGCCTCGCGCAGCTCGTCGAGGAGCTGCGTCTCGGCCGCCAGCTGCTCGAGCACGTTGAGCTGGACGTCGAACTCCTGGCACAGGAGCATCGCCGTCTCCTCGTCGACGACCGAGTTGATGTTGATCCCCAGGCCCACCTGTTTCAGCGCGACCTTGAGGACCTCGTTCTCCTTGACCGCCAGGGTGTTCGCGAGCTTCTTGAGGGTGATCGGGGCCTCGATGTCCACCGAGCTCCCGGCGTGCGGAGACCCGCCGGTCGCGTCCGGTCCCTTGGTGGAGACCGGCCCGCGCTTGACCCCGCTCGTGACGGGGGTCGCCGGGCCGGTGGGCGTCGCGCGGCGGCGCCGCAGGAAGCGGCCGGCTTCACGCTCGCGCAACTCCTGGTTCGTCATGGCGCCGCGCGTCGTGTCGCCGCGGATCACTCCGGGCTTGCGGTCCCGGCCCATCGTCGGCATGACGTCGGGGACCTCCTCGTCGGAGGAGCGCAGCCGGCGCGACTCGGGCTTGGGCTTGTCCTTGCGCTCGAACTGCGAGGGGTCGATGAAGCCGAGGACCTTGCCGCTTCGCCGGCGAGCGGCGGGTCGGACGACCTCCTCGTCCGTGCCCGCGGCAGGGGCCGCGGCGCCGGTCTCCGGGGTCGCGGCCAGGGGTTCGACGACGGGCGGTTCCTCCGGGACGAGGATCCCGGCCACGGCCTCCACCACGGGCGGGGCGACCTCGACCAGGGAAGCGGGCTCGACAGGGATGACTTCCGGCTCCGGAGCCGGTGGGGAGAGTTCCTCCACGGGCTCGGGCTCGACCTCTGGCTCGAGGATCGCCTCGGGCGCGGGCGGCGGCGCCTCGACGACCGGGGGCTCGTGTGCGGGGGGTTTTCCCCCGGCCGCGGACTCCTCGGGTTCGGCGGCGGGGAGCTTCTTCTTGCGCTTGATCTTCAGGCCGCCGACGGTGGCCACGCTCTCCCCGCGGGACTCCCCGACGATCCCGTAGGCCTCGAGGCGCGCCTGGATCTCGAGCACCTCGAAGTCCGAGAGCGCCGTCATGTGGCTCTTGATCTGGGTGAAGCCGAGACCCTGGAGCTTGGCCGCCAGATCCTGGCCGGTCATGCCGTACTCCTTCGCGAGGTCGTAGACTCGTTTCTTCGCAGTCACAGTTGCTGGTCCCCATCCGAGGGCGGACGTCGGCGCGACCGGGATCCTACCCGGCCAGCGTGGTCTCGGGTTCGTCCCCGGCCTCGGCTCCCTCCAACTCGTCGTTCAGGTCGGCGGCGCCCCCGAGATCCTTCTCGGAAGCGCCGGAGTCGCCGGCTCCTGCGGGGGAGCTCGGGTCCTCGCTCGGCTTGGCGGCCGGGTCGACCGCGCGGCCGAAGCCGCCGGCCTCGAACTCCTCGCGCGTGTTGATGTCGATGTCCCAGCCGCACAGCCGGCTCGCGAGGCGCACGTTCTGCCCCTTCTTGCCGATGGCGAGCGATTGCTGGTCGTCGTCCACGACGACCACCACGGCGTGGCTCTCCACGTCGGCGTAGATGTTCTCCAGGTGGATCGTGGCGGGTTTCAGCCCATTCATCACCAGCGTCTCGAGCGAATCGCTCCAGCGGATGATGTCGATGCGCTCGCCGCGCAGCTCGTCGATCACGGCCTTGATGCGCGAGCCGCGCACCCCGACGCAGGCACCGATGCAGTCGATCTTGGGATCCTGGGAGATCACGGCCATCTTGGTGCGATAGCCGGGCTCCCGGACCACGCGCTTGATCTCGATGATGTTGTCGGCGATCTCGGGCACCTCGAGCTCGAACAGCCGCCGGACCAGGTCGGGATGCGTGCGGCTGACGATGATCTTGACCCGCTGGCCGTCCTTGCGCACTTCGAGCACGATGGCCCGGATGCGATCCCCGGGCGCGAAGGTCTCCCCGCGCACGCGCTCCTCGCGCGGCAGGAAGGCCTCGGTCTTCCCGAGGTTGATCACCAGGTTGTCGTTGTCGAAGCGCTGCACCGTGCCGTTCACCAGCGAGCCCACGCGGGTCTCGTATTCGTCGTAGAGCACGTCGCGCTCCGCCTCGCGCAGCTTCTGGATGAAGGCTTGCTTGCAGGCCTGGGCGGCGATGCGTCCCAGGTCCGCGAGTTCGAACTCGTATCCGCCCTCGTCGTCCTCGACCGAGATCTCGCCGGTCTTGCGGTCGATCGAGACCCGCAGGTCCTCGCCGACCCCCAGGCGCTTGCGGATCGCCGCCCCGATGGCGTCTTCCAGTCCGGCGAACAGGATCTCCGTGGGGATGTCCTTCTCGCGGTGGAGCGCGTCGATCATCCTCAGCACTTCTTCGGCGTTCATGGCTGGACTTGGGAATCGCTGCGATCCGACCCCGAGGCCTCCCGAGGAGCCAAAAAAAGGAGCCAGAGAAGCGGCCTGGACCGCCTCCCCGCTCCGTGGAGCAGGACGACCCCAGGACCCCTGGGTCGGTTCATTAGGGCCATGGAGTCTGCTATACCAGAGGAAGGGAGTCAACGTCGCGCGCCCCCCGGGAGGGCCGATCGACGGGGTGACTCTTGCGCGTGACACTCCCGGCGGCCTCGCGGTTCCCAGTCCCGATCCCTCCATGAGAGGCCAGAGCCTGCCCTTCCTCGGTTCTTCGAGCCCTCTCCTCCGCTTCCTCGACGAACTGGAGGCGGTGGCGCAGAGCCCGGCCACGGTCCTCCTGGTCGGCGAGACCGGCGTGGGGAAGACCCAGGCCGCCCGCCTGTTGCACGATCGGAGCTCGCGTTCCCGGGGGCCCTTCGTCGTCGCCAATCTCGCGGCCATGGCTCCGACCCTGATCGAGTCGACGCTCTTCGGGCACGAGCGTGGGGCCTTCACGGATGCACACCGGGCGCGCGCGGGCGTGTTCCGGACGGCGACGGGAGGCACCGTGGTCCTCGAGTCGGTCGATGGATTGCCCGCCACCGTACAGGTGAAACTCCTGCGCGTCCTGCAGGAGAAGGTCGTCGAGCCCCTGGGCGCGGAAGCTCTCTTCCCCGTCGACCTGCGTGTGGTCGCGACCACGACTCGGGACCTCGTTGCCGATGTGCGCGCGGGAAAGTTCCGGGAGGACCTCTACTTCCGTCTGGCGGTGGTCACGCTCGAGATCCCTCCGCTGCGGGCGAGACGGGACGACTTCCCGGTCCTGTGTCCGACGCTCCTCGAACACGTGGCGGCGCGCGTGGGGGTCCCCGTGCGGCCCCTCTCGCCCGAGGCCCTCGAACGTCTGCGCGCGCACCCCTGGCCGGGGAACGTGCGCGAACTCGAGAACGCCTTCGAGCGCGTGCTCGTCCTGGGCGGGGGCTCGGACGGGAGGACCGTGCCGATCGCCGCCGAGGAGCTCGAGTTCCTCCTCGAGAACGCCCACGGGCTCGCGCGCGAGGTCGCTCAGCAGGCCCTGCGCGCCGGTCTGACGGCCGACGAGATCGTGCGCGCGATGATGGAGCGCGCCCTCGAGGAGAGCCGCGGCAACGTCAGCGCCGCGGCGCGCCAGGTGGGGCTCACTCGCCGTGCCTTCGACTATCGCATGGCGCACGGCCCGCGACCCCTGGAGGACGAGGAGCCAGGGTGAAGCTCAGGGCGACCTTCCTCTTCCTGGCGCTCGGCGGAGGCGCGCGCCTCGCCGACGAGCTCGACGATCGGATCCGCGCCTTCGAAGAGGCGAATCGCGCGAACCGCGAGAGCCGCCTGCGGGCGCTCGAGGAGCTCGGGACGCCGGCCGCGCTCCGTGCGCTCGCCTCCTTCGCGGAAGGGGACGTGGCCCAGCGCCGCGCGCGGGCCGAGATCCTGGCCGCCATCGCCCCCGCCGAAGCGATCGACGGAGTGCTCGAGATCCAGGGCGACCCCGACGAGGACGTGCGCAGGTCCATCGCGCGCTTCCTCGGGAGCCCCGCCCTCGGACCCGAACGGGCCGCGGACCGCCTGACCGCCCTCGAGGGTCTCGCGAGCGGGGATCCGAGCTCGCTCGTGCGCTCCGAGGCGATCACCTGGATCGGGCGGGCCGCACTGCCGGGCTCGGCCGAGGCCCTCGAGCGCCTCCTCGAGGGGAGCCTCTCCGGCGAAGCAGAGGCCGCCGCGCGCGCGCTCGCCGAGCTGCCCGCTGCCCGCGGGCGACTCGTGGCGCTCGTGCGCGAGGCCTTCGAGGGCGAGAGCGCCTCGAGGCTCGAGGGGGCTCTGCTGGCCGAGCTCGTCCAGGGGTACGGCCGGGCGCTCGCGGACCTCGCGGGCGGCGGGCGCGAGCCTCCCGAGCGGGTTCCCTTCGTGCGCGGCCGCCAGCACGCCGCGCCGAGCGTCGCACTCGCCGCCCGTTCCGCCCTCGCGAGCTTCGTCGCGCGTCTGTGCGAGCTCGGGGAGTTCGAGCGCGCCGAGCGCGCGCTCCAGGCGCTCGCCGGCGAAGGCCTCTCCTCCTGCGAGACGCTCGATCAGCGCATCCGCGTGGCCTTCCAACAGGGCGATGCGGCCCGGGCCGCGCAGCTCGCGCGCGAGCTCCAGCGCGCGGCGGGGCTCGTCGCGACGGACGAGGTCCGCGGCTGGCGCTTCCTCGGGTTCCACTTCGAGGGAGCCGCGCTCTTCGCGCTCGGCGATCCCAGCGCCGCGCGCGAGCGTTTCGAGCGCTCGCGCGAGCTCGTCCTGGGTTGGCTCGCGGAGCGTCCCGACCGGCTGGAGCAGCGCTCGCTGCGCGGGAGCGAGACGGGCGAACGCTGGCGCGCCGGAGGCGCGCTCCTCGCGGAGCGGATGGAGCTCCTCGCCCTGGAAGAACTCTGGATCGCGCTCGCGCTCCTCGCAGGGGGCGCCGAGCCTTCCAGGCCCGAGGTGCTCGAGCTCCTGCGCTCCGCGCACGAGGACACGATCCGCGCCCGGATCGCCGCGCTCTCGTCCGACGTCACGAGCGACTTCCCGCTCGACGACCTCCTGCGCCGGGACCTCTCCCCGACGTTCCTCGTGCTCCTGAACCGCCGGCTCGCGGGGCGCGACGAGGAAGCGAGCTATCGCTGGCTCGAGGCCCTCGGCCGCGCGCTCGCCACGATCGCTCCCTGGGAGATGCCGGGGTTCGAGCGTTTCTCCGTGGCCGACGAGCGACTCGCCGATCCCCTCGGAGATCCGGCGCGCCTCGCGGCGCTCGCGCGGCTGCGCGAGGAGCTCCTGGAGTACTTCGGCCGCCAGATCCTGCGCAACCAGCGCGAGGCCGGGCTCAACCTGGACGTCTCCCTGCCCGTGAACCAGGGCTTGAAGGTCCAGCAGCAGGCGATCGAGGCGCGGATCCAGGAGGAATCCGCGCGCCTCTTCCAACTCGGGTCTCCCGACCACCTCGGCGCGGCCGAACGGCGTGAGATCTTCCACGACCTCGCGAACTACCTCACGCCGTCGACCCGCTTCGCCCTGGACCTGGTCGAGAACCGGATGAACGACGGACGCCTCGAGTCTGCCGAGGCCCTCGCGCGACGGATGCTCGCCGATCTCGGCACGCGCCTGCCCGGGGTCTCGGACGTCGAGTCCGAGCACTTCCTGGCGGGGGTCGAGCGCGAGCTCGGCTCGGTCTTGAGCCAGGCGAACCGGCCAGAGGAAGCGGAGCAGTCCTACTCGAGCGCCGTGCGCCGCCTCGAGGCGCTCGAGAACTCCTTCGAGGGCTCGGGCGATGCCCTGGGATTCCTGCGCCGCGAGCGCGCGGAAGTGCTCGTGTCCCTGGCGGTCAACTCGAACGTCCGCATGGGGGACCCCGCGCGGGCGCTCGAGTTCTTCGAGCGCGCCTACGCCCTCGACCAGCGCGACTTCATGCAGGTCCTGCTCGCCTGCTACCGCGCCCGCTCGGGCCGCGCGGCCGAGGCGCGCTCCGCCCTGCGCCGCGTCTCGATCGCGCCGCAGCTCTACTACAACCTGGCCTGCACGTACGCGCTCCTCGGCGAGAAGGAGCTCGCGCTCGACTTCTTGGCGCGCGATCTGGCCGAGAACCAGGTCTCGGCCGGAGCGCTCGAGGCGCGCTTGAAATGGGCGCGCGGCGACCCCGATCTGGCCGCGCTGCGCGACGACGCGCGCTTCCAGCGCATGATGGCGGAGGGGCGCTAGGAGCATGGGCAGGCTCACCTTGAGCGGACGCGGGCGGCGGCGTCTCCTCGGCGGTCATCCATGGGTCTACGCCGACGACGTGACGGAGAGCGAGGCCGAGCCCGGCGAGCTCGTCTGCGTGCACGGCCCCGACGGCTCGCTCCTCGGGCACGGGCTCTACAGTTCGCGCTCGCGCATCGCGCTGCGGCTCGTCACGCGCCGGAGCGAGGCTCCCGGGCGCGAGTTCTGGGCTTCCCGCGTCGAACAGGCGCTCGCGCTGCGCGCGAGCGCGGGACTGCTCGACCCGCGCGACGCTTGCCGGCTGATCTCGGGCGACGCCGACGGCTTCCCTGGGCTCGTCGTCGACCGCTACGCGGATGCCCTCGTCTTCCAGAGCGGTTGTCAGGGGTCCGATCGCATGGTCGAGCTCGTCCTCGAGCTCCTGACCGAGCGCCTGCCCTTCCCGGTCGGGGCGGCCCTCGAGCGCTCCGATGCGTCCGTGCGCGCCCACGAGGCCCTCGAGCCGCGCGTACGCTGGCTGCGCGGGGAGCGGAGCGAACCGTTCGAGGTCCACGAGGCCGCGCGTCCGGGAAGGCCGGCTCTGGTCTACGAGGTCTCCCTCACGGAGGGGCACAAGACCGGACACTACCTCGACCAGCGCGAGAACCGCGCGCACGCGGCGCGCCACGCACGCGGCGCGCGGGTGCTCGACGCCTTCTCCTACGACGGGCTCTTCGGGATCCGCGCCGCGCTCGAGGGAGCGCGCGAAGTGCTCGCCCTCGACCAGTCGCAGGAAGCCCTGGAACGCGCGGCGCGCAACGCCGAGCGCAACGGGGTGGCCGGGGCGCTGCGCACGCGGCGGGCGAACGCCATGCACGAGCTGCGCGCGCTGGGACAGGCGGGCGAGCGCTTCGACCTCGTCGTGTGCGATCCGCCGGCCTTCGCCAGGAAGAAGAGCGAGCTCGAGGGCGCGCTGCGGGGCTACCGCGAGCTCAACCGGCGCGCGCTAGAGCTCGTCGCGCCGGGCGGGCTCCTGGTCTCCTGCTCGTGCTCGCACAACGTCGACCGCCTGTCCTTCCGCGCCGCGCTCGGCGCGGCGGCGTTCGCCGCCGGGCGCGAGGCGCGCATCGTCGACTTCACGGGGGCGGGGGAGGACCATCCGGTGCTCGCCACGCTGCCCGAGAGCGAGTACCTGAAGTGCGCCTTCGTGCGAGTGGGGTCGTGAGGATCACCCTGAACGGGGTCGAGCGCGAGATCGAGCCGGGGACGAGCGTGGCCGGTCTCGTGGCCCTCCTCGGCATGCGCAGCGATGCCGTCGCCGTGGAGAGGAACCTCGAGCTCGTGCCGCGTTCGCGCCAGGCCGAGGTGTGCCTCGCCGAGGGCGATCGGGTGGAGGTCGTCACCCTCGTGGGCGGGGGATAGGTCGGCTAAGCTCTGCGCACCATGGCCACACGGGAAGACGCTCCGCTCGCCGACGAACCGCTGTTGCTGGGCGAGCACCGCTTCACGTCGCGGCTCTTCGTCGGCACGGGCAAGTACGCGAGCTTCGAGCAGATGGCGCGCGCGCTCGAGATCTCCGGGACCGAGTGCGTCACCGTGGCCGTGCGACGGGTCAACCTGGATCCGAGGAGCGGGCCCTCCCTGCTCGACTTCGTCGACCGCGCGCGCACCACGATCCTGCCGAACACCGCGGGTTGCTTCGACGCCGCGAGCGCGGTGCGCACGGCGCGCCTCTCGCGCGAGATCCTGGACACGAAGCTGGTCAAGCTGGAGGTCCTCGGCGACCCGCGCACGTTGCTCCCCGATCCCGTCGGGACGCTGGAGGCCACGCGCGCGCTCGTCGCCGAGGGTTTCGAGGTCCTGGTGTACACGTCCGACGATCCGCGTCTGTGCGTGCGCCTGGAGGAAGCGGGCGCGACCGCGGTCATGCCGGCGGGCTCGCCCATCGGATCGGGGCAGGGCGTGCTCAATCCGAACGCGATCCGGATCATCCTCGAGCTCGTCTCCGTGCCGGTGATCGTCGACGCCGGCGTGGGCACCGCGAGCGACGTGGCCCTCGCCATGGAGCTCGGGATCGCGGGCGTGCTCCTGAATTCCGGGATCGCGCTGGCGCGCGAGCCGCTGCGCATGGCGGCGGCCATGCGCGACGCGTGCCTCGCCGGCCGCAACGCCTTCCTCGCCGGCCGGATCGAGAAGCGGCTCCACGCGAACGCCTCGTCCCCGACCGAGGGGCTCGTCACGCCGGCGGCGCCCGTCGCGAGCGAGCGCAGGCGTTCTCCCGGAACGGAGGCGGTAGGGACGTGACCCAGGTGGGCCGGGCGGGCGACGAGGCGATGAGTTCCTTTCCCCGACGCGGCCTGTTCGAACGCCTCGACGGCGGCGCCTTCAAGGCGCGAAACGCCGTCGTCACGGGAGACGTGACGCTGGGCGCGGACGTGGGCATCTGGTTCGGCTGCGTCGTGCGCGGAGACGACGCCCCGCTCACGATCGGTGCGCGCACGAACGTGCAGGACCTGACCATGGTCCACGCCGACACGGGGGTTCCCAACGTGATCGGGGAGGAAGTCACGATCGGTCATCGCTGCATCCTGCACGGGGCGCGCGTACGAGATCGCGCCCTGATCGGCATGGGCGCGATCCTGCTCGGAGGCTCGGTCGTCGGCGAGGAATCCCTGGTCGCGGCGGGCGCGGTGGTCCGCGAGCACTTCGAGGTGCCCCCGCGCACCCTGGTGGCCGGCGTTCCGGCCAAGATCGTGCGCGCGCTCCATCCCGCGGAGATCGAGGCGCTCCGGCAGAGTGCCGCGGGCTACGTGCAGAAGATTCGCCTGTACCTGGAGTAGGGACTTCGCCCCGCCGAGCGTGCCGGGGTAGGGTTTCCTGCCCGGCCCTTTCCTGCCGGGGGGGCACCTCCATGAAAGAAGCGCACTCCTTGGCGCGATCCCGCTTCACGTTCCGCGCTGCGACCCTCGCCCTCGGCGCCCTCTCCGCCTGCGATGCGGGCGGACGCGCACGCACCTCGGGCGTCCTCCCCCCGCCCGCCGGTCCGGCCCTGCAGGTGGATTTCGCCCTGCGCAAGGACCTGCAACTCGGTTCGGCGTTCCTCGGGGACGTCCTGCACGACGACATCGACGGGGACGGCATCGAGGACCTGGTCGAGACGAACTTCCTTCCCCAGGAGATCACCCTGGCGCTGGGACGCCCCGACGGGACCTTCGAGACGGTGGTCGATCGCGACACGGTCGGACATCCCTGGCGACTGGCGACCGGGGATTTCGACGGCGACCTGGACCTGGACATCGCCGTCGCCGAGCACGAGTGGCAGGGGAGCGGCGCCTCCGCCATCGAGGTCTTCCTCCAGGGTCCGGGAGAGGCCGAGTTCTCCGCCGCCGCAACGACCCTGCTCCTCGCCGCGGATCCCACCGACCTCGCCGTGGCGCCGCTCACCGGACTGGCGGGAGATCCCGGCCCCGACGAGCTCTTCGCCGCCGTGCGCGCCTCGCGCGAGGTCGGGCGGTTCGAGCTCCTGGGCGGCCTGACCCTCGTCCAGACCGGTGCGCTCGCGTCGGGGAACCTGGGCGTCTTGGGAGGGCCCTTCAGCGTCTGCGTGGTCGACCTGGGAGCCGACGGCTGGTCCGACCTCGTGGTCGGCGAGGACGACGTCCCGGGTCTCGCCGACCGGATCATCGAATACCCGCGCACGGCGGGAGGCTTTTGGCCCGCGACGCTCGTGACCACGCCGGTCTACGAGCCGATCGTGGATGCCGCCGGGGACGCCGATCAAAACGGCTACGAGGACGTCGCCGTGGCGCAGCTCGAGGGGAACGACGCGCTCCTGCTCGCGGGTGACGCGGCGGGTCTCTCCACCGTGGTCGCGCTCGACTTCGGGGGCCCGACGAGCTCGGTGCTCTTCCCCGACCTCGACGCCGACGGCTTCGCCGAGGCGATCGGCACGGAGCTCTACGGCAGCACGGTCCAGGTGCAGCGCGGTCTCGGCCCGCTGATCTTCGACGAGCCGGTGTACTACAACGTCGGGCCGGTCCCGCGGGCGATCGACACGATCCTCCTGCCGGGCGATTCGATCCCCGACCTCCTGTGCGGCAACGCGCAGGACCTCTCGCTGCTCATGGGCCTCGGGAACGCCACCTTCCGAGCCGCGCGCGGGTTCCCGATCGGGATGGGCGGCGCGAACGCCGTCGAGAGCGCCGACCTCGACAACGACGGCGACCTCGACATGGTCGTCGTCTCGCGCTACCAGTTCTCGATCGCCTTCCTGGAGGGATTCGGGGACGGGACCTTCGAGGAACGGGTGGTGCTCCCGTTGATGCCGACCTCCGACGACGAGCCCGGGCACCTGGCGCTCGCCGACATGGACCAGGACGGCGACCTGGACGTGCTCACCTCGGTGATCGCCTCCGACGAGCTGCGCCTCTATCGCAACGGGGGGACGGTGGACTCCTTCGCCTCCCCACCGCCTTCGGACGTGACGGACGTGGGCGCCGCTCCGCTCGGGATCGCCGCGGCGGACTTCGACGGCGACGCGATTCCCGACGTGGCGGTGTGCAACTCGCTCGACGGCACGCTCCAGGTGCTGAAGAACTCCGGCAACGGCAGTCTCGCCACGCTGTCCGTGGAGGTGGCGGGATTCGCGCCGCGCGGGATCCTGTGCATGGACTTCGACGGCGACTCGGCCCTCGACCTCGCCCTGGTCGGCGAGAACCCGGCCTCGAACCTGGTGGCGTTCTTCGCCGGCAGCGGGACGGGGCTCTTCGCCCTCGGCGAGAGCCATCCCCTGGACGGGCCGTCGGATTCGATGGCCACGGGAGACCTCGACGAGGACGGGCTCGCCGATCTGGTGGTCGGTCAGACCTCCGCGAGCCAGGACGAGATCTTCGTCCTCTCGAACCAGGGGCTCCTCTCCTTCACCTCGAAGAGACTGGAGATCGGCGACGGGCCGGCCGCGGTGGCCCTGGCCGACCTCGACCTCGATCAGCACCTCGATGTGATCGTGGGCACGACTCCGGGGGAGTTGCAGCTCGCCTTCGGCGACGGGACGGGCGCCTTCCCCACGTTCCTCCCGCCCTCGCGCGGAGACCTGCCGCTGCCCCACGAGACCCTCGCGCTGCGCTACGCGGACGCGAACGGGGACGAGCTCCCCGATCTCCTGGTCGTCTCGCCCTACACACCCTTCGCCTGGGTCGGGACCAACGTGAGCGTGGCGATCCAGCCCTAGGTCCGCGGGCGAGGGGCGACGGCCTGACGCGCGCGGGCGGCGAGGCTATGCTCGTCGCGCCCCGTCATGGAGAGCTTCGAGGAACGCTGGGCCGCGTTGCGCGCGCGTCTGGAGGGTTTCGAGACCCTGGCGGTCGCCTTCTCGGGTGGGGTCGACTCCTCCGTGCTGCTCTACGCTGCGCAGGAGGCGCTCGGTGAGCGCGCCGCGGGCCTGATCGCCGACTCACCCTCGCTCCCGCGGCGCGAGCTGGCCGAGGCGCGCGCCTTCGCCGCCTCGATCGACGCGCGGCTCGAGGTGCTCGAGACCGGCGAGCTCGCACAGCCCGGCTACCGCGCGAACCGCGGCGATCGCTGTTACTTCTGCCGCGGCGCGCTGTTCGAGTCGATGGAGGACTGGGCGCGCAGGGCGGGCTTCGCCGCGCTCGCCTACGGCGAGATCAGCGACGATCTCCGCGAGGTCCGGCCCGGTCGGCGCGCGGCCGTCGAGTTCGGCGTGGTCGCTCCGCTGCGCGAGGCGGCCTTCTCCAAGGAGGACGTGCGCCGGTACGCACGCGAGCACGGCCTCTCGGTGGCGGAGAAGACCGCCTCCGCCTGCCTCGCCTCGCGCATCCCGGTCGGGACCGAGGTGACGCGCGAGCGCCTGGCGCGCATCGAACGGGCCGAGGAAGCCCTGCGGGCGCTCGGTCTTCGCGTCCTGCGCGTGCGCGACCACGGCAGCCGGGCGCGCGTCGAGGTGGGGGAGGCGGAGCTGGCGCTCGCCGGCGGGATGCGGGCCGAGCTCGAGGCGCGGCTCGCGCCGCTCGGGTTCGCCGATCTGGAGCTCGCGATCTACGCGCGAGCCCAGGGCTAGCGCTGGAAGATCGGCAGCACGCCCTCGGACATCGCGAGCACGAGGCAGTTCGTGGCCGTGGCGTAGCATCGGCCGAAGCGCCGATCGTCCCAGGATCCGTTCGAGTCCTGGGAGGAGAGGATGCGCCGCTCCTCCGCCTCGAACCAGCGCTCGAAGAGGCTCGGATCGTCGAGCTGCCACAGGGCCTGGGCCAGATAGAAGCGCTGGTAGTAAGGGAAGTCGGGCCGCTCGCCCTGCTCCTCCTGGCGCACGAGTCCCGTGCTGATGGCATCGATCGCGTTCCGCAGGACCGGCCCGCCGTAGCGCCCGGCCATGTTGAGGGTGGTGACGCCCGCCGCCGTCAGGGCCAAGGAGGCCTTCTCCCCGGGAGCGAGGCGATAGCGGAACAAGCCGTCGGGGTTCTGCAGGCGCACCACGTAGTCCTCGGCGCGTTCGATCACCTTGGAGTCGACCTGGACGCCCGCGTTCTGCGCCGCGCGCAGCGCCTGCACGAGGCAGATCGTCACCGAACCCTCGTGCTCTGCGGTGAAGCGGGGCTCGTAGTACCAGCCGCCCTCCGTGCCCTGGCTCTGCTCGATGCAGCGCACCGCGGCGACGAGCGTGCGCTGGATGCGTTCGGAACGCTCGGGAGCCATGCCATGGGCCTGGGCGAGGGCCAGCGTCGCGTAACCGTGTCCATGCGTGCGCGAGAGCACGTCGCCGCTGGTCGAGATGTAGCCGTAGGTCGAGGATTCCGGGGCGAGGTCCGCGTGGTCGAGCAAGTAGTCGACGGCGCGCGCCACGGTCGCGCCGTGCGGGCCGCGCCCGGGGGAGTGTCCCGCCGCGAGGAAGGCGAGCGTGGAGAGCGCCGTGACGCCGAGCGGAGCCTGGTCGCGATCGCGCGCGTCGTCGACGGGGAACGATCCATCCACGCTCTCGGCCGCGCGGGCGGCGAGGTAGGCGAGACCCGTGTCGATCGACCGGCGCAGGGCGCGCTCGCGGGTGTCCTCCGCCGCAGGCCGCGTCTCCAGGGCGAAGGCGCTCGGTTGCGACGAGCGGTCGTCGCAGCCGGCGAGGGCCAGCACGGCGATGGCGGAGAGGATCGACACTACCGGCGCGTCGCGTTCAGGCGACGGTAGTACGAGTCGATCCAGTCCCGGTACTGCACGGGCATGTCCGAGTTCCCCTGGTTGCGGAAGACCTCCCGCGCCCGTTGCGGCAGGAATCCCCAGGGGTCCGAATCCTCGCTGCGCGCGGCCGGGTCGCCGCCGTCATCGGGGCGTTCCTCTCCCGGACGGTTCTCCCCGCGGTCCTCGGAACGGCCCGCGCCCTGCGGCTCCGCTCCGGATTCCCGTGGCTCCAGACCGGCCTTCCCTCGCGGTGCTTCGGGCGTCGCTTCGCGGTCGAGCGGGCGGTCGCCCCTCTCGCGGTCGAGCGGGCTCGGTTGATCTCGGCGCGATCCGCCGCCCTTCTTCCCGTTCATCTGGGAGGCGAGTTCGAGGATGCGATCCATCTTGGAGACCGCCGCGCTGGATTGCTGCTGCGCGTCGCGCAGGAGCTTCTCGAGCCCCGAATCGGCGACCTCGTCCAGGGGGACCTCGCCGGCGCCGGCGTCGGCGAGCCGGAGGTCGATCGCTTGCAGCGCGCTCTCGACCTCCTGGAAGAGGCGCCGGAGCTCCTCGCGTGGATCGGCGTTCGGGAGCGCGTGCCCCGCATCCTGGGGCGAGGCCGGGAGCGCTCCGAGCAGGGCGATCAGGGCGAGCGTCGCGGGGGACCGGACGGTGTGCAGCGTTGCGCGCGGGTTCATTCGCCTTCCTCCTGCGGGGGCGCCTCGGGTCGGGGCGAGGTCTCGGCCTGGGGTGCGTCGATGCCCAGGCGCTCGCGCATCGAACGGAAGAGCACGGTGATCGCTTCGTGGCGTCCGGCGAGCCGCGTGATGTCGCGCAGCACGTCCGGGTCGAGGTCCTCCACGGGGCCGCGCAGTTCCGGATGGAGCGCGAGGAGTTGGTCCACGGACTCCTGGAGGTCGACCTCCATGCGGCGCAGGAGCTTCAGCTCGGCCGAATCGGGGACCAGGGGCTCTTGTCCGTTCGGAGGGGGCTCCCCGGACTGCGGCGGGGGTTCCTGCTGGCCCTGCTCCCTGCGCTTCTGCTCGGCGTGCAGGGACTCGAGCATCCGTTCGAACGCGTCCTCGACGTCGAGCTGCAGCGCCTGCGTGCGCTCGCCGGTCCGGTAGTCGCCCGCCTCGGAGAGGAGCTCGGAGATCCGGGTGAGGTCGCTCGCGGCGTTGGCGAGCATCTGCGCGGAGACCCGGGCGCCCTCCTTCTCGATCGCGGACGACATCTCCTTGGCGCGGCTCGAAAGTCCCTGCTCCTCGCGCGCGATGCCGCGCAGGCGCAGCTTCACCGAACGACTCGGCTCCTCCTCGTCCGAGCGGTCGGCCTGGATCTCGACCACGGCCTCCATCTGCGCGCGGTGCGTCTCGAGCATGGCCGTGAGCTCCTCGCCCAGGCGGAACAGGAGCTCCTCGGCGCGCAGGCGCTGGTAGCGCTCCTCTTCCTGCTGCAACTCCTCGCGCTGGCGCCGCAGTTCGCGTTCGGCTTCCCGCTGCGCTTCCTCGGCGGTCGAGAGGCCGCCCGACCCCAGGGCGTTCGAGGCCCGCTCGGCGGCGGACTCGGCGCGTTCGAGGGGCCTGGCGTCGAGCTCCTGCTCCTCTTCCTGGATCCGGCGAGCGAGATCCAGGATCTCGCGGCGGATGCGTTCCTGCTCCTCGGCCAGTTCCTGGGCGCGCTCATCGTCCTCGGCGGAGCGGGGACGCACCCCCATGCGGGTGCTCGCGCCCGCCTTCCTCAGGGCTTCGAGGGCTTCCCGCTCGGAACGCGCGGCGCTCGAGGAGCTGCCCTGGGCGAGCTCGGTCCCTGCCTCTTCCATCGCGCGCCGCGCCTCCTCGAGCGAGCGTTCGACCTCCGAGCGCGCCCCCTCGTCGAGGTCGGCCTGCGAGGGGAGCTCCCGCAGCTCGTCGAGCTCGCGCGCGAGTTCCCCCTGCTCGCTCGCGAGGCGCTGGAGCCCGCTCCCGCGCTGTGCGGCTTCGCGCGCGCGTTCCAGCGCGGCGCGCGAACGCTCCAGGGCCTGCACGGCCTCGTTCGCCGCGCGCGCCGCCTCCTCGTTCTTCCCGTTGCGTGTCCGTTCCGCCGCGGAGCGCATGTCCTCGGCCGCCTCGCCCAGGGCCGCACGCGCTTCCGCGCCCTCCGGCGACTTCCCCTCGTTCAGCGAGGAGAGACTGCGCTCCAGGCGTTCCGCGCGCTCGGCGGAATCCGTCTGGGAGCCCGCGAGCGCCTGGCCGAGACGAACCTGCTCGGTGCGCGCGCGCTCCCAGGCCTCGTTCGCGAGTTCGGTCGCCGCGCGGGCCTCGGCGTTCGCACCCTTGGCCCGGGCTTCCGAGGCTTCCTTGAGGAGCCGCTCGAGTTCCTGGGTCGTGGGCGAGGGCACGTTCGACTCGCGGCCCGTGGAGAGGCCGCGACCCGCATCCCCGCGCCGGGCCTCGGCGCGCTCTCGGGCACGCTCGGCTTCCTCCTCCAAGGCGCGCTCCAGTTCCTCGAGGGCTCCCGTCGCGCTCGCGCGCTCGGTTCCTTCGCGAGCGGCGCGCTCCAGTTCCCCGAGCGCGGCCTTCAGGGCTCGCGCGCTCTTCTCCAGGGAGGGATCCTTCGACACGCGCGCCTGGGACTCGGCCCGCTCGGAGGCCTCGGCGAGTCGGGTCCGCGCGGCCTCGCGCTCCTCGGCGGAGGCGGAGGGGAGTTCGTTCCCGGCGCGGCGGATCTCCTCGCCGGCCGCTGCGAGTCGCTCGGCGCGCACCTCCTCGCGCAGGGCTTCCGCGAGGGCCTCGCGCAGAGCGTCCAAGCGCGCGAGCTCGGCGGGATCGTAGGCGGCGAGCACCTCGGCGTCGGTGCGCTGGTCCTCGATCAGCCGTTCCAGCTCCCGGGAGATCTGTTCGAGCTCGGCCGTTCCCGTTTCCCGGCCGAGCTCCTCGGTGCGCTCGAGGAGCTTCCGCTGTCCGTCGGACAGGGAGGCGAGGCGCCGTTCGAGCTCCCGCGCTGCTTCGCTGGCGGAGGATTCGCGCAGCTCCTCGGTCTCCCCGCGGAGTTTCCCTTCCTCGTCCGCCAGGGCGTCCAGCGCCTCGTCGAAGGCGCGCAGCCGCGCCAGCCGGTCCTCCAGGTCCTGCATGTTCTCGCGGTCCATCAGGATCGCGAGCAGGCGTTCGAGCTCGGCGACCAGGCGCTCCTGGTGTTCGAGGGACTGCGCCAGTCGGCCCTGGTCGAGGGCCGAGCGGGCGGCGTCCATGCGCTCTTCGACCGTCATGGGCGCGAGTTCGTCCGCCGCGGAGCGTTCGTCGAGTTCCTTCAGGGCCTTCTGGATGAGGTCGGCCGTGTGCGTGCGGCCCTCGGCCGCGATCCGTTCGAGCAAGAGCTCCATGGTCCCGCGCAGGCGCTGGATCTGCCGCTGGAGCAGGGCCTGCTCCTCGGCCAGGGTCGCGATCTCGCGGTTCTCGGAGGCGTCCTGCGCGGCGGGCGGCCGCGGGAGGAGGGCGAGGACGGCGAGCGCGAGGAAGGAGGGACGGGAGGTCATGGCGTCACTTCTGCGAGGCGAAGCGCTGGGTGCGCTCTCGCAGGGTCTTCTGGCGGGAGAGGACGTCGCGCACGAGGGAGAGCACGTTCTGGAAATTGTCCCACACCTTGAGCTCCTCCAGCAGGTCTTCGATGTGCGCCAGGGCCGCGGCCTGTCGTTCCTCCGCCCGCACGAGCGCGGCGAGCGTCTCGCTCCGGTCCCGGGCGCGCTCGGCCTCCTCCAGGGCGCGCGCCGCGCCTTGCACGTCGTCCTCGACGATCGTGAGCGAGAGGCCCACGAGGCGGACCAGGTTGCGCGCGAGTCCGCTGCCGCGCTCGTCCTGGATCGAGCGCGCGAGCTCGCGCCAGGGAGCGCTCTGGAAGCCCTTCTGTTCCAGGGCCCGCATGCGCTCGTCGTGGGCGAGGAGCAGTCCGTTCGCTTTCTCGTCGAGGCGCGCGTACAGCACTTCCTCGGCGATCTCCGCCAGGCCCGAGGCGAGCGACTGGGCCTCCGTGAGGACCCGGCGCTCGCCCGAGAGGGCCGCGGTGAGCGCGAGCTCCTCGGCGCTCGTCCGATCCTCGTCCTCCAGGGCCGAGACGAGGTCGAGGACACGCGCGCGCTTGCCGCCCTGCAGCTCGGAGAGGGCGATCGTGTCCAGGCGCGCGCGCGCCAGGCGCTCCTGAAGGCGGCGCAGGAGGTTCTCGGGGGCGACGACGCGCATGCGCACCGGCAAGCTCTTGCCTTCGTTGGCGAGCGGTTGGCGTTCGTCCCGCGCCACGACCTCGAGAACGAAGCTCTGGTCGACCGCGACCGGCGCTGCGCTCGTGCCGAGTTCGGACACCTCGATGCGATGGACTCCTCGCGCCGTGCGCGGGGGCCGCGGCCCGCCCTCGGGGGCCGCGCCCTCCGCGGAGAGGGTCAGGGAACCCGTGAGCACGGGAGGCGTCTTGGGTTCGGCGCTCGCGCTGGATACGCGCCACTCGAGGGCGACCAGGCCGAGATCGTCCCGCGCCCAGGCGCGCAGGGGGATCGCGCCCCCCGGGACGACCTCGATCTCCGTGCGGTTCGGTGCCGCGAGCTCGACCTCGGGCGGCCGATCCTCGCTCACGAGCACCCGATAGAGGCCGGGATCGGGGTTCGAGAGTCCCGACGCCTCCACGAGCTCGATCCGGAAGCCGAAGGTCTTCTCGGCGCGCAGGGCGTGGGAGAGTCCCAGGCGGGGTTCGACGCCGTCGCCCAGGGCGGGATCGATGGGGAAGGGGCCGGACACGAGGTCCTCGAGCACGTCCCCGGGAAGGATGCGGATCTTCCCGCGCGCTTCGGGGGGCGACGGCAGGGCGTGGATCACGAGCTCGGAGCCCTGCAGCACCTCGACCTCTCCCTGGAACGCGAGACTCGGCGCGAGGCGGGCGTAGGCAGGCGGACGCACCTCGATCGCGAGTCCCTCCACGTCGGGCGGCTGGAGCACCTCGACATCGACGAGCGGGATCTCGTCCTGGTCGTCGCCGCCCGTGGCCCAGAAGCGCGCGTCCTCCTGGAGCCCGCGCAAGAGGGTTCGATAGGTGTTCCCGCCGCCGCGCGCCAGGGGCACGTCGCCCCGTTCCGCGAAGGAAAGCAGGACCTCTTCCGGCTGGACGCCCTCGGCGCGGATCAGCACGGGAACGTCGGTCCCTCGGGCGATGCGCAGGTGCAGGCGCTCGGGGGAACGCGTGACGATCGTGGCTCCTTCGAGGGCGGGGATCTCGACCAGGAGCGTGGTGCGGCGCGGCCAGGTGGCGTCGCCGCCGAGCATTCGATCGAAGAAGATCCCCGTCTCGGTCGGACGCAGGGTGGCGAAGGTCGCCACGATCGCCATGCCGAGCGTTCCCAGGACGAAACGGGCGCGCGGCGTCTCCCGATCGAGGACCGGCGCGAAGGAAACGTTGCGTGCCGCGCTCTCCGCCTGGGCGAGGACGTGCTCGACGAGGCGCGGGTCCCCGTCGGTCGAGCGCGACGCGCGCGGGTCCTGGAACTGGACGGCGCTGACCAGGAGCTCGCGGAGCTCGGGGTTGGCGCGCTCGGCGAGCAGCGCGAGACCCGTCCGGCTCGGCAGGGAACGCAGGGGGCGCAGGAACTCGCGCCACACGAAGTAGAAGGCGATTCCGAGGAAGGCCAGGCCGTGGAAGATGCGCACGGGTCTGGGGACCCGCAGGGCCCAGTCCGCGAAGTAGGCGAAGACGAGCCAGGCCGAGAGCGCGGCCAGCAGCGTTCCCACTCCGTGGAACAGGACCAGGAACAGGATCTTCCGGTGCAGGGAGCCCAGCAGGGCTTCGATCCCCGGAGTCCGGGTGAGGGGCGGATCGGGCTCGTCCTTCGTCACGGTACTAGCGCTGGAAGATGGGCAGGTAGCGATAAGGGATCTCGAGGATCAGGACCGCCATCGCGGTTCCGAAGGCGGGTCCCGGGCCGGTCCGGTTCGGCCAGGAGCCATCCGGGTTCTGCATGGAGAAGAGCTCGCGCCGGACTTCCTCGAAGTAGGGCTCCCAGTAGCTGATCTCGGCCGAATTCCCGGCGGTGTACATGGCCTGCACGCCATAGTAATGGCCGTACCAGAAGAAGTAGTGGCCGCCGCCGCGCAGGCCGTACTCACGGTCGAACTCGACCAGGTGAGCGCGCAGGTAGTCGAGCCCGCGCCGGATCGATTCGTCGGAGTAGATCCCCACGCCGTGGAGGGCCGTGACGCCCGCGGCGGTCAACGGGAACGAGGAGCGCGAGCCGTGCTGGTCCTTCTGGTAGAGGAACGATCCGACCATGTCGGGATAGATCCCGAAGGGAACGCTGCGCATCTCCTTCACCGCGGACTCGACCACATAGCTCGCGGCGCGGTCGACCGTGGACTTCGGCACGCGGATGCCGATGTTGCGCGCGGCGCGCAGGGCCAGCACCTGACACACCACGATCGACATGTCGGAGTCCTGGGCGAAGGGGACGTACCGCCAGCCCCCTTCCTCGTTCTGCGTGTCGACGATGAAGTCGACGGCCTTCTGGAGCTTCCTGCGCACGTCTTCACGGTGGGTCATGCCGTAGATCTCGGCCAGGAAGAGCGTGGCGAAGGCGTGGCTGTACATGCGCGTCCCGGAGCGCGTGAAGTAGCCGTCCTCCTGGGCGGAGGCGAGCACGAACTCGAGGCCGCGCTCGACCACGTCGCCGTAGTCCCCGCGCCCGGGCAGGTGCCCTCCGGCGAGGAACGCCATGCAGGCGAGCGCGGTGACGCCCACGTGTCCTTCCTCGGACGTCGTGCGGTAGTCCGTGTTGAGCTTGTAGCCGATCTTGGTACGCCAGCTCCCGTCGAGCGCCTGGTTGGCGGCGAGCCAGGCGAGCCCGCGCTCGACGGCCGCCGCGTGTTCGTCCGTCACCACGATGGGCTGGGCGTCGTTGCGGTCGAGTACGCTCCGGGACGCGCCGTCCTGCGCAGCGTTCAGGGGCAAGAGGAAGAGGCCGGCGAGCGCTGCGAGGATCATCGCATCTTCTCCAGGATCTGCATTCGCAGCCCGCGCACGTTCGATCCGGATCCGATCGCGAACAAGGAATCTCCCAGGCCACGCAGCTCGATGCGGCGGGCGTCGCCGAGTTCGCGGGCCAGGGACCCCATGTCGACCGGGTGACGGCTGTTGTCGTCCCCGCTCCCGCGTTCCAGGAAAGCGATGTTCGGAGCCTCGCGCCGTCCGCTGCGATCGAGGGTGAAGAAAACGAGCGCGATGCACGCCTCGGACGCCACGGGAAAGGGCAGCACTCCTTCCAGGTCGAGATCCTGGGGAGCGATCTTGAGCGCGTACCGGCGGATCTTGTTGGGCAGCTCGAACACCCGGATCGGCACTTCGTTCGAGGAACCGTGCGTCAGCATGTAGAGCGCGTTTCCCTCGATCCGCGTGCGCGTGTGCCCGGGAACCCCGATCGGTTCCTCGCCCGGGGTCAGGGTCGCCAGGCGCCGGAGCGTACTCTGGCCGGGATCCATGGCATAGATGGCGCCGTTCGTCCCGGGCGAATCCGCCTCCGTGATCCAGTGGTCCTGGCCGCCGAGCTCGACGATGGAGTGGAACCGTTCGCCCTCGGGGACCGCGCGGCGCCAGAGCTCCCTCCCCGTGCGGAGGTCGTAGGCCTTCACTCCCTGGGGAGGGACGAAGCGCGGCACGAGCAGGTGGTCCGCGGCGATCCAGCCGAACGGATCGAGGCGTTCGCCTCCCGCGTCGAGGTCGACCTCGGTCACTCTCCGGCCGCGGAAGAGATCGACGACCACCGCGTGCGGCGGTCGCGGATGGATGGCGGACAGGAAGACGGCCCAGGTCCCGCCCAGGATCGGAGCCTGCCAGCGGCCCGCGGGATCCAGGGACAGGCTCCAGAGCCGCACGCCACTCCGAGCGTCGCAAGCGAACACACGCGCCGGATCCGAGAGTCCCCTTCCGGCTCCCGAGCCGGCGAGGACGATGCCCGATTGCGTCGTGAGCCAATGGACGGGCGCACCCAGGGTCGTGCTCCAGACCGGCTCGCCGGTCGCGTCGAGGGCGGTGATCCCGTTCCGGTCGCCCAGGAGGATCCGGTCGCCCGACACCGCGCAGGCCTTGCGGTCGATCCCCTGAGGCGCGAAGGTGCGCCGCCACAGGGGACGCGTGCCCCCGTGGCTCGAGAAGGCCTCGAGCGCCTGTTCCTCGGGGGTGCTCACCACGTAGACGTGGATCTCCTCGGGCGTTTCTTCGGGATCCTGCGCGCGCACGAAGCTCCCGAGGAACGAGTAGAGTCCCAGGCGTTCCTCGGCCGAGACGACGCGCTCGTCGAAGCGCACCGGGAGCGCGGGCGCCGACTTGGCACGCTCGCGCCGTTCCTGGAGGAGCTCCGTCAGGGTGCGCCCCGCGTGAGCGGGGAGTCCGGAGGGCTCGTCCGGAGCCTCGCGCGCCAGTTCCTCGAGGAGACCGAGCTCGAAGTCCGAGTTCCCGGCGCTCCCCAGCAGGTCTCCGAGCTCCAGCAGCGAATCGCGTTCGAGGTCCCGGGCTCGATCCAGGATCGCGTCGGGCGCGAAGAGGATCGCCGCCATGCGCGCGGCGTCCCGGCTCGCGTAGGCCGACTCGAGCCTGGCACGATCGGCGTCCGAGGCGGCCCGCGAATGGGGGAAGAGGCGGCAGACCTCCGAGAGTCGCTGTGCGTCGTTCGCTTCGAGCGCGCTCGCGTAGAGGATCGCGGCGCGGCCTTCGAACTCCGCGTAGGCCGCCCGGCCCTCGGGGCGTCCCAGGGCCTGGGTGATGTTCGCTCGTGCGGCGGCGTCGGCACGGGTCGCTCCCAGGGGGAAGGCCTCGTATCGCGCGAGGATCGCGTGCCAGTCCTCGAGCGCGAGCGCGAGCTCGCCGGCGGTCGCGTGGCCCTCGGCGCGCGCGAAGAGGACCCACAGCGCGACGGGAACCGTGGGGGAGGAACGATTCGGATCGAGCGCGGGGAGTCCGAGGTCCGTCCAGCGTGGAGAAGGAAGCGGGAAGGGGAGATCCCCGCACGCACGTTCGAGTTCGGACAGGACGGCCAGGGCCTCCTGCCTGCGCTTCCCGCCCGTCAGGATCCGCTCCTCGGCGAGCAGGCAATCCCGCAGCGCCTCGCGCGAGGGCGCGAGACCGCGCGCTTCCGCGAGGGATTCCAGGGCCGCGGCGCGGTTCCCCTCCGACTCGAGCAACGCGGATTCTCGCTCGAGTACGCGGTAGAGTTCGGCCGCCAGGCGCGCGAGGAACCGCTCGTCGCGCGGCTCCTCGGCGAGCCTGCGCGCCCGCACCGGCTCGAGCGATTCCCGAGCGGCGCGCAGCCCCGCGAGCGCCGTGCTCGGCTCACCGGAAGCGGATTCGACCTCGGAGCGCCGCACGTGGAGCCGCGCGAGCTCGAGCAGGGCCTCGTCGTCCGTGGGATCGAGCAGGAGGCGCGAGCGCGGGCCCTCGAGGAGCTGGTTCCAGTCGAGGAAACCGGCGATGCCCTCGCGGCCCAGGGCGAACAGGGCGCCGCGGGCGACGATCATGTTGCCGAAGAAGCGCGCATCGTTGTCGGCTTCCAGGAAGCGCCGTTCCGTTCCGCTCGCTCGATCGAACACCCGGCGCGCCGAGCGCGAGGCGAGCAGGATCGCGTCCGAGCCGACCACGGGCCAGGGGAGTTTGCGCGATCCCACGCGCACGTCCTCGCCATCCTCGAGGATCACGGGCGGCCAGGAGAGCTCGAAGGGCGAGAGCGAAGCGATCCCGCCGGGCTTGCGCAGCATCCCGAGCTTCTCGCCCGCCAGGAGGATCGTGTTCTCGTCGGCGCCCGCCAGGAGGTCGTAGCTCAGGGAACGCTTGGGATCGAGGCCCTGGAGCGAGCGTGCGCTCTGGGTCCACAGGACTCGTCCGTCGTCCAGCCGGAAGGCCGTGATCTCGTCCGAGTCCGAGGGCGTGGCCACGACGACGTCCCCGACGACCGCCGGCGGCGCGACGCGCCACACGAGCTTGCGCGGCGCCGGTATCCACGTCTTCGGATCCGGCAGGGGGATCTGGCGATAGAGGGATTCCCACAGGATCTCGCCCGTGAAGAGATCGAGGGCCGCGACGGAGCCGAGATCCGTCTGGACGACCACGCGGCTCCCCGCGAGGACGGCGGGCGAGCAGGTGAACTCCTCCAGAGGTCGCCCGAACATGTTGATCGGGCGCTGGCCGCTGACCACCGCGGTGGCCCACAGGAGTTCGCCCGTCTCCAGCGCGTAGCAAGCGACCTGGAAGTCGATCCGGCCCTGGAGGCGATAGCAGGGCACGATCACCCGGGACCCTGCGATCAGCGGAGGAGCGGCGACGCCCATCTCCTCGGCGTAGTTACGCGCCGGGAGGGGAGCGAAGCGGCGTTCCTTCGCGTTGAAGGCCAGCGCCGGGGCGTGGTTCCAGGACTCGCGGCCGGACTCGAGATCGAAGGCGAACAGCCTGCGCTGGGGGATCATGACCTGGATCTCGATTCCCTGCCAGCCCTCGTCCGGTTCCACGCTGAAGGGGAGCTGGAGCGCGGCGAGGACATACCGACCGCCCACCGCCGGGGCGACCAGGATCTGCGACCGGTTCACCTGCGAGAAGAGGTCGTTCTTCTGGTCCTCGGCGAGCTCAGCCCATCCCGCCGCAGGTCCCGCCTGCCAGTGGAGTTCGCCCGTGAAGGCGTCCAGGCAGTAGAGGCGCAGGGACGAAGAAACGAGCACCCGGTCGCCCGCGAGGACCGGGAAGAGCGCGGGATGGAACTCGGAACGCGACCCGAAGGGCGCGAGGTCCAGCGCAGTGAACCAGGGCGCCGCGTCGCGTCGGGGGAGCGAGTTCGTGGACCCACCCATTTCTCGGGACGGCCCGCGCACGAAGGGCGACACCCGCTCGGGCGTCGGTCCGCCGAGCCCATCCGCGAGCGCGATCCTTCGGTCGATCGACGAGCCGGCCGAGGGATCGGCTCCGTCGAGCGCACGCGCGGCCTCCCAGGCGGCGCGTGCCTCTCCCAGGTTGCCTGCCTCGAATTCGAGATCTCCCTGGACGACGAGCGCTCGCCTGGAATGGTTCGAGAGCAGCGCCAGACGCGAGAGGCGGGAGAGGGCCCGGCGATCGCCGCGCTGGCGCGCTTCCTCGAGCGCGCGCGCGTCCTGCGCTTCGTGACGTTCGCGCCAGGCTTCGAGCACGGCAGGTTCGAGCTCCCGCAGACGATGGCGTGCCCAGTCGGCCGCCCCGGGCTCTGCCGCGTGCACCGAGGGGAGGTCGCGCGAATCCCGGTAGGCCGGCGGGAGGATCGAATGTCCGTGCTGGAGGATCAGCCGCTCGAGGGCCGAGAGGGCCTCGTTCCAGCGCTTGGCGCGCAGGTGCTCGAGCGCCAGGTCGGCGAGCGCGCGTGCGTCGCGATCCTCCGGCAGCGAGAAGTACTGCGACTCGGATCCGTCCTGGGCCCGCGCTCCCTCGGACGCACCGAGGAGGGTCAGGAGGATCGCGAGCGAGGCGGCGCGCTTCATACGAGCTCGTAGCGCTTGCGCAGGATCCACTCCGCCGAGAGCAACCCCAGGGCGACGAGTAGCGTGAGCAGTCGGTCCCAGGCGTCTTCCATGCGGGAGGAGATCGGCTGGCGGCGCTCCTCGCCTCCGGGGAACTCCTGGGCGAGGTCGGCGACGTTCGCGAGCGTCAGTGCGCGGCCCCCCGACTTGGAGGCGAGCAGGCGCAGGCTCTCGGGATCGGGGAGCGGGTCGGCGCTCTCGCGCGAGGGCAGCACGATCTCGAACTCGGTCGAGGAGACGCGCTTGTCCTCGAGCGGGATCCAGGCGCGGTAGGTGCCGGGCAGGTCGACCTGGAGCGATCCGCGATAGACCCCGGGACGGTCGGGCGCGAGCCGCAGATCGAGGTCGTGCTGCGCGCCGTCCGGTCCGCTCCAGCGAATCGGGCGGGTCGGCGCCTGCGAGGGATGGAAGTCCTCGTCCAGCACGCGCGCCTCGAGCTGCACGCGTTCCTCCAGGTCGTAGCTCGCGCGCGAGCTCTCCAGGCGGAAGCGCCGGTCGCCGCTGCGCAGGCGGCCGAGGGCGAGCCAGCGGATCGCGTTGCGCCAGAAGCGCTCGTGGTAGCGGTCGCCGTAGTGGTACCGCCACATCCAGGTCGAATCGACGGCGAGGAACATGGTGCGACCCGCAGGGTAGTATCCCAGGACGAAGAGCGGGTATCGCTCGCGCGTGCGCGGACTCGTGTCAAAGGGGTGCACGAGCAGGGTTTGCGACCCGGGCTTGGCCTTGGGGACCGGGCAGTACCAATAGAACCCCCGCAGCCCTTCCCGCTCGTCCTCCCACAGCCTGCGGTTCACCTCCGGGTCGGGATGGAGCCGCAGGATCTCGTGCGGATGGGCGGGTTCCTCCAGGAGCGGGCGGAACTCGCGCGCGGAGTCCCCGCCGGGGTTCGAGGCTTCCGCCGCGTCGACGACGACGGGCAGGAGCTCCTCGAGCGGGGTGTCCAGGAAGGCGCGCGGGTTGGACCACTCCCCGGCCTGGAACAGGAGTCCGCCGCCGGCTTCGACGAACTCGCGCAGCGAAGTGAGGAATTCCTCCACGCGCGCGGGCGAGTTCGAGATCGCGTGCGGATTGACGTCTCCCAGGATGACGACGTCGTACTGCGACAGGAGCGCGTCGCGCGAGGTCGGCACCTCCCGCAGCGGCGCGAGGCCGCTCGACGCCTCTTGCGGGAAATCGGTCGTGGCCGAGAGCAGGTAGCACTGCACGGTCAAGCGCTGGTCGGCGCGCAAGAGCAGGTTCTTCAGGTAGCGGTACTCCCAGCGCGGGTATCCGTCGACGTAGAGCACGCGAATCTTGGCCGGCGAGATCTGGACTTCGACCTCGACCTGGTTGTCGTCCGTGAGGTTCTCGTTCTGGAGCGGAGGGACCGAGACGCGGAATCGACGCTCGGATCCCTGGAGCGGCGCCGAGGTCTCGGGCGCGACGAGGACGACGCGCTCGCCCTCTTCGGTGAGCGTCACGCTCTCCTCGGCCAGGATGCGCGCGGCACCGCCGTCCGTGACGAGCTCCTCCAGCACGACCGGGGTGGAAGCCGAGGACGACCCGCGCGCGAGCACGCGCACCGTGATCGCGATCTCGTCGCCTTCCAGGGCCTCCGGCGGCGATTCGACCAGCTCGACGACGGCGTTCATCTCGTCCTGTGCGTTCCCCAGGAGCACGGTGTGGACAGGCACGCCGAAGGCGCTCGCCGAGCGGGCTGCGTCGGCCACGTCCGCGCCTCCGTTCGAGCGTCCGTCCGAGAGCACCACGATGTCGGTGAGGTTCGTGCCGCGCGTCTGCGCCAGGATCTCGGCCACGGCGCTGCCGATCTCCGTGCTCCCGCCGCGCCCCGCGAGGGAGGCGGGTTCGGAGAGCGAGGAGACCTCCTGGGCGAAGCGGAAGAGGCGCGCCGTGTAGCCCGCACGGGAGAGGGTCGGGAGCACGTTCCCCTCCAGGGTCTTCTGGGCGAGTTCGAGGCGCGAGACGCCGCTCGTGCGTCCGACCGCGCGCTCCACGGCGCGCGCGAGCTCCGGATCGCCGGCGTAGCCTTCTCGTCGCTGCATGCTGGCCGAGTCGTCCACGAGCACGGCGACCTCGGCCGGATGGACCTCCTCGCGCCGCTCGACGTGGACCGGGCGCGAGAGGACCAGGAACAAGAGCAGGAACGCGAGCACGCGCAGGCCGGAGAGCACCATGCGGGCGCGGGGTGCGATCGACTCGCGACCATATCCGATCCAGGCCACGAGGGCGAAGAGCGGCAGCACGACCAGGACCACGATCCAGGCCGCCGGAAGATCGAGGAAGCGCAGGTCCTGGCTCGAATCCCCGTCTGGGCGTGCGCTCGCCAGGGAGAGGCTCGTCGCGAAGAGGCTCATGCGTGCTTCCTGCGACGTGCGATCCAGGCCGACCACAGCGTCTCGCCGATCAGCGCGGCGAGAGCCAGCGCGGCGAGTCCCCGCCACAGCTCGCCGCGGGCCGCCGGTTCGTCGCCTTCCGCACGCTCGTCGAGCGAGAGCGAGGTGGCGAAGGCCGGGTGGCGGCCCTCGAGCTCGGAGGGCGTCATGCGCTCGAGGTCGCTCTCGCGCGCATCGAGTCGAGCGGCGAAGGCCGTCCAACCCTCCTCCCATTCGACGCGCCACACGCCCGCCCGATCCAGGGGCGCGAGCGGCGGAAGTCGGAAGAGGGTTGCGGACACCTGCAGCGGTTCGCCGTCCAGCGCGGAGCGCGACCCGTCGGGTCCCACCAGCGAGGCCTTGCGCGGGAAGGCGCCGACCTCCACGACCGGCGTTCCGCCGACGTCGAGGTCCCGGACGGGCGCGGAACCCCGTCCGGCGTGGCGCAGCAGCTCGTGGAACAGCGGCACGAAGGTGCTCGGCGATTCCGGGATGCGGTTCCATTCCCGGTCGACCGAGGTCGTCCAGAGGAAGACGCGCCCGCGATCGAAGTCGCGCTCGACGAGCAGGGGGCTCTGCTCCGGATCGTCGAGGGAGGCGAGCACGCGGCTCCCCGGGTCGACCGTGCAGGCGACGAAGGCGTAGATCGGGATCTCGGTCAAGTAGGGCTTCCAGCGTTCGTCGGAGAAGAAGCGCAGGGCCGGGTGATCCTCGCGGAAACTCGCCGGGCGGAAATAGTCGGTTCGGCGCGAGGCGACCTCGACCTTGCGCAGCAGTCTCCCGGGCAGGAGCCCGCTCCCGTCCGCGCTCCACAGGCGCGCGTTCACCGCCTCGATCGAGCCGGGATCCGCCAGCGAATCGCCGAGCGTCACCACGAGCGCCGCGCCCGCGGCCGTGCGGGACACCAGCCGATCGAGGGTGCTCTTCGGCAGTGCCGGCGTGTTCGCCAGGACGATCACGTCGAACTCGGCGAGATCCTGCTCCTCGGCGGCGAAGGCCGAGGCGCTGATCACGGTCGTGGAGAAGGGGACGAAGCCGCCCTGCCCCCGGAACGAGCCGTCGTCCAGCGGCTCGAGGATCGAGCGCAGGTAGCCCACTTCGTCGTCCTCGACGTCGGGGCGCGGGTCGCCGTCGACCAGGAGCACGCGCACCGGGGGCGGAACGTCGACGATCGTGGCACGTGCGTCGTCGACGGTAAGCCGGTCGCCCTCCAGGGAAGCGACGACGACGTGCAGGCCCGGTTCCGCGAAGCCCACGGGGAAGGAGAGGTCGACGGCTTCGCGCCCGGGAACGTCCACGCTCTGGCTCGGACTGCGCACCCCGTCGATCTCCAGGGCCACGCGCACGAAGGCCCGGCCCTCGGCGCCGTGGTTGCGCACGCGGACCGCGATCTCGGCCGGGGCTCCGGCTCCCAGGATCTCGGCGGCGGGGGTCACGTCCTCGACGGCGAGATTCGGGGGCACGCGCTCCGCGGGTCCCAGGTCCTCGACCCACAGCGAGAGGCCGAGTCCCTCGAGCCGGTCGAGGGCCTCCCCCAGCGGTTCCGCTGCGTCGGGGCCGGACTGCGGCCGAGGAGCCGGGAGGAACGAGACCTTCTGCAGATCGGTCAGGAGACGAACCTCGAGGGCGCGCGCATCGGTCCCGCTCGATTCGTCCTCCGCCAGGTCGGCGACCGCGGAGAGCGCTGCGGCGAGATCGAGTGCCTCGTCCGTCGGAGGCCCCAGCGCTTCGAGCAGCGTCGCGGCCTCGCCGGGGTCCCGGGTCGAGATCAGGCGCGGGCGCGCGCCGGCCACGATCAAGCGCGCGCGATCCCCGCGAGTGCCGTCTAGTTTGGCGAGGATCTGGCGTGCTCGGTCGAGGATGGCTTCGTGCACGCTCTGCACGCTCTCGCGATAACCGGTCGAGGCCGAGTCGTCGAGCACGAGGACGAGGTCGCGGCGGCGCTCGGTCAGGGAAGCGAGCGGGCTCGCGGACGAGAGGAAGGGGCGGGCGATGGCGAGCGCCAGGAAGGCGACGGCCGCCATGCGCAGGAGGAGCAGGAAGAGGTTCTCGAACTGGGCCCGGCGGCGGGTGCGGCGGTAGGCCGCCAACACGAAGCGCATCGCCGCCCAGACCTCTGGCCGATGGCGCTGGCGATTCAGGATGTGGATCAGCAGCGGGACGAGGGCGAGGCTCGCGCCCCAGGCGAGCGCCGGATGCAGGAATCCTTCGACGGGCACGGCGGCTAGCTCCTCACCCGGGCGCGCGCCGAGCGCCGCGCGAGGTAGGTGGAGAGCGCCACGTCGACGCCCGTGCGCGTCGAGAGGGGCACGAAATCGCAGGCGAGCAGCTGGGCCTGGCGCTTGAGCTCGCGCTGATGGAGGGCGAGTTCCTGCAGGTAGGCGTTGCGGATCGCCTTGGGATCGATCTTCAACCGCCCCGTGTCCTCCAGGCCATCGAAGCGCAGGAGCTGCGTGAAGTCGAACTCGATCTCCTTGGGATCGAGCACTTGGAACAGGATCGGTTCGTGTCCGCCGTGTCGCAGACGGCGCATGCCGTCCACGATCTTGGCGACGTCGTCGAAGAAATCGGAGAAGATCGCCACGATCCCGCGGCGGCGCAGCCGGCCGGAGATCCAGCGCAGCACGTCCCCGACCCCGGTCGCGCCCGTGGGCGTGGCGCGCTCCAGGACGCGCACGATCTCGGCCTCCTGGTGGGATGCGTTCGTGGGCGGGACCCTCTCGCGCACGTTCGTATCGAAGAGCACGAGCCCCGCCGCGTCTCGCTGGCGGATGACGAGGTGCCCGAGGGCCGCAGCGCACCAGCGTGCGTAGTCGAACTTGCTCCAGGCGAGCGAACGGAAGGACATCGACTCGCTGGCGTCGACCAGGAGATGACAGCTGAAGTTCGTCTCCTCCACGAATTCCTTGACGACCAGCCGGTCCGTGCGCGCGAAGATCTGCCAGTCGACGCGGCGCAGCTCGTCGCCGGGCACGTACGCGCGGTGCTGGGCGAATTCGATCGAGCTCCCGCGTTGGGGCGAGCGGTGCTGGCCGGCCATGAATCCCTCGACGACGGTCCGGGCGACGAGCGAGAGCGACTCGAGGCGATCCAGGACGGCCGGATCCAGGGCGGACGGTCGAGCCTCGTGGGTCAAGACGGTTCCTCGGATCTCCCTAGCCCGCGCGGACGCCAGGCACGTGCTCGCCGATGCCCGCCGCAGGATCGACCTCGGACAGCAAGCGGTCGATGATCGCGTCGGGCGTGATGCCCTCGGCGGCGGCGCTGAAGTTCGTGACGATCCGGTGGCGCAGCACCGGGTGAGCTACGGCCTTCACGTCCTCGATCGCGACGTGGTTGCGACCGGCGATGACCGCGTGGGCCTTCGCGCCCAGCACGAGGTACTGGCTGGCCCGCGGACCGGCTCCCCAGGTGACCCACTCCTTGAGGAATTCGTGGGGGCGTTCTCCCTGGGTGCGCGTTCCGCGCGTCAAGGTGAGGACGTAGTCGAGCACGACCTCGGCCACGGGGATCGAGCGCACCGCGGCCTGCAGTTCCAGGAGGTCCTCCGCCCGCAGCACCACGCGCGGCTCCTCGCCTTCGGCTCCCGTGGTGCGCCGCAGGATCTCGCGCTCGTCCTCGAGGGTCGGATAGGGGACGCGCACCATGAACATGAAGCGATCGAGCTGCGCCTCCGGGAGCGGATAGGTTCCCTCCTGCTCGATCGGGTTCTGCGTCGCCAGCACGAAGAAAGGATCCGGAAGCGGATGCCGGACGCCTCCGATCGTCACCTGGCGCTCCATCATCGATTCGAGCAAGGCCGCCTGGGTCTTGGGCGGCGTGCGGTTGATCTCGTCCGCCAGCACGACGTTCGCGAAGACGGGACCCGGCGCGAAACGGAAGCGTCGCTCGCTGGTCTCGGGATCGATGTGCAGGAGCTCGGTGCCCGTGATGTCCCCGGGCATCAGGTCCGGCGTGAACTGGATGCGATGGAAAGAGAGGTCGAGCGTGCGCGCGATGCTCGACACGAGCAGGGTCTTGGCGAGACCCGGAACCCCGACCAGGAGGCAGTGGCCTCGGGACAGGATCGCCATCAAGCACTCGTCGATGACCTGGTCCTGTCCGACGATGGCGCGGTGCAGCTCTTCCTTCATGCGCGCGTGGGCGGCGCGGAGTCGTTCGAGGGATGCGAGGGTCGGGTCCGGGGTCGAGGGCATGGGGGTTCTCGGGCTCGGGAGAGGGGCGCGCCGGCTTCGAAGGCGTCCGAACCAGGCTTCGGCCGGGGAGCGGAACACCTTTAATACGATGAGTCGTTCCGGTCGCGAGACGTTCGTCGCGCCAAACCGTGTGAAACATCTGCTTCCGGGATTCTATCGGGCGCGGAAGGCGAACAGGGCGTCGCGCGAGAGGACGAGGATCCGCGTCCCGCGAACGAAGACGTCGCCCCCCGAGGTCAGAGAGGGGTCGCCCGGCGCGGGCAGGGGCTCGTCGTCGACCAGATAGAGATCGCGCGAACGATCGAAGAGGTACAAGCGCTCCTGGGAGGAGACGAGGACGCGCGAGCGGCCGACCCACCCCCGACCCTGGAAGGACTCGGAGGGCGCGAGGGCGAGGGAGTCCACGCGCCCGCTCGGGACGCGGCGTTCGGAGACCAGCTCCTGCGTCCCGGCCCTGCGCTGGAGGACGAGGGCATCCGTGTCGCCCCCCACGAAGGTCGTCGCGTCCTCGCGGGGCTGCGGCGGGAAGACGAGGACCGGGCACGAACCTGCGCCCTCGACCGGGGAGGGGCGCATCGCGTAGAGGTGCTCCGAATCGCTCGGGGCCCAGAAGAGCACCTCTTCCCCGTCGCGGGTCGAGAATCGCGGTGCTCCTCCGTCCCAACCGGTCTCCTCGGGGGAGCGGCGCGCCACCTTGAGCGTCCACAGGAAGGTCCCGTCGGAAAGATCGAGCCAGGCTCCGGCCCCCAGGTGCGTGCTCACGAAGGCGAATCCCCCGCGCTCGGCGAGCGGGCCTGCGAAGAGCGATGGGAAGCGGGCGGTCCCGATTCGCCCCAGGTCGGGCTGGACCTCGGCCCCCGAGGCGACGAGGCGTTTGAAACGCAGATCTCCCGCGCGTCGCTCGAAGGCGAAGAGCCAGGACTCGAAGTCTCCGGATCCCCTGCGCGCCTGGACGACGACGAGTTCCTCGGTCAAGACCGGGCCAGGCTGGAACACGATCCCAGCGAGTTCGGCGAGCTCCGGGATCGGCCGGCCCTCCTCGCCCTCCGCGAAGCGTTCGTTCCCCACGATCGCCCAGCGGAGGCTCGGGAATCGAAGGCCGAGCTCGCCCTCCGTGGCGTTCCCCCCGTCCGGTCGGATCAGGAAGAGCGCGTTCGGCTCTCCCTCGCGCGCATTCGTGGCATCGCCGCCGCGCCCGACGACGAGGGCCAGATCGCCGTCCCGCGCGGCCGGCAGGAGCGGCCACCCCGGGGGCCGCCGACCGATGCGCGCGTCCAGGTCGAGGTAGACCTTCGGGAGCAGATCGGATGGACGGAAGACGATCTCGACCCGCGGACGATCCCACTCGTCGATCCGGACGAGGTGGACGCTGCTCGCGGTTTGGACGGCGAGCCGCGTTTCCGAGAGGAGGGCGAGACCCGGGCGGACCCCCGTGTTGGGTCCTGGGGGGCGGAATGGAGCGAGACGGGCGGCGGGATCGGGCAGGTTCACGGCTCCCGTGGCGCGGATCTCGGTCGCGGAGTCGAGCGCGGATTCCGGACGGGAGGAATCGCCGCTCGTCGCGCCGAGGAGACGGGAAGCTCGGCTCTCGAGCCCCCGCGACAGCGCCTGCGCGTCTTCGCCGATCCAGGCGACGGTCTCCGTCGCGTGACGCCAAGCGGCTCGTGCGCGTTCGCTCCACCCTTGCTCGAACGCGAGGTCGCCGAGCTTCGTCCAGGCCCGGGCGGCCGCGAAGGTCCCGGGGTGGCGGCGGGCCGCGTCCGCGAGGCGTTCGGCGTCGACCCCCGCGGATTCGACCGCGCTCCGCGCGAGATCCTCGAAGCGTCCGCTCCAGCGCGCGCGTCCACCGGGAGGAAGGGCGAGGAGCCGGCGTTCCAGCGCGCGCTCGACCCCCAGCGTGAGCCGTCGTTCCTCGGCCGCCTCGGCCGCGAACCACACCGACTCGCCGCGCGCGGACCTCTCCAGGGCCTCGCGCCAGGCCTCGAAGGCCGCGGTCTCGTGCCGCAGGGCTTCCCCGTCGTTCTCGGACGCCTCCGCCTTGCGCGACTGCTCCAGGGAACGATCGCCGCGAGTCAGCGCTTCCTCGGCGCTCTTCGAGGTCGGGAGGAAGGCGTCGTTCTCGAGCGGGCCCTCGCTCTGCCACGCGATCTGACCCGCGAAGGCGGCCTCTGCGAGGAAGAGGGCGGCCGCGAGCCCGAGGGCGCGCCGAGCGTCGCCGGCGTACCCGCGCGCGCCGGTCACGAGTCCGCGCGCGCGTCCGTGCGACTCGCCGTGAGCTCGAGCACGGCTCCCTCCAGGTTCTGGCGGCTCTTGCGCACGCGCTCGCACCAGATCGGGTCGTCGAGCATCAGGCTCTCGCGCTCGAGGGTCTGACTCTCGACCAGCAGCGCGGTCTCTCTCGCGCGCACCGTCTGCTCGGCCTGGTCGAGTCGTGTCCCGTCCCGGAGCACGGGCACGAGGCCGAGCCAGGCGATCTGGAGCGCGAGCAGGGCCGGCACGAGGACCGAGGCCCATTCCCCGCAGCGCACGAGCTCCTGGCGGGTGCGCCGGGAGAGACCCGCGAGCCCGCGTCGCAGGCGCGCGCGCGCGGATTCCGGCCCGGAGTCGAGGTCGAGTTCGAGCTGCGAAGTCATCGATTCGTGCGCGTCAGGTGCCGGACAGCGTACACCGCCGATCCCGCCAGTTCCTCTTCGATCCGCAGGAGTCGGTTGTACTTGGCGACGCGGTCGGTCCGGCACGGGGCCCCGGTCTTGATCTGACCCGCGTTCGTGGCGACCGCGAGGTCGGCGATCGTCGTGTCTTCCGTCTCGCCGGAGCGGTGGCTGATGACGCAGCGGTACCCCGAGCGCTGCGCCAGGGCGATCGTGTCCAGGGTCTCGCTCAGGGTCCCGATCTGGTTCACCTTGACGAGCACCGCGTTCCCGACGCCGCGCTCGATCCCGAGCTGCAAGCGTTCGGCGTTGGTGACGAACAGGTCGTCCCCCACGAGCTGGACGCGTTCTCCCAGGCGCTCGGTCAACCCCTTCCAGCCGTCCCAGTCGTCCTCGCCCAGGCCGTCCTCGATGCTCCAGATCGGATAGCGATCGCACCAGGAGGCGTACAGGTCGACGAGTTCGCCGGCCGAGAGCGCCCGGCCGTCGACGTGGTAGCGTCCCTTCTCCAGGAACTCGGTCGAGGCGGCGTCGATCGCCACGCGCACGTCGGCCCCGGGTTGCAGGCCGGTCTTCTCGATCGCCAGGAGCAGGAGTTCGACCGCTTCCTCGTTCGAGGCGAGGTCGGGCGCGAAGCCGCCTTCGTCGCCCACGGAGGTCGAGAGATGGCGCCCCTTGCAAACGCTCTTCAGCGCCTGGAACACCTCGGCGCCCATGCGCAGGCCCTCCGCGAAGCGCGTGGCGCCGAAGGGCATGATCATGAACTCCTGGAGGTCGACGTTGTTGTCGGCGTGCGCCCCCCCGTTCAGGATGTTCATCATCGGCACGGGGAGCACGTTCGCCGCCGCGCCTCCGAGATAGCGGTAGAGGGACAGCCCGCACTCCTCGGCGGCCGCCTTGGCGGCCGCCAGCGAGACGCCTAGGATCGCGTTCGCTCCCAGGCGCTTCTTGTTCGGCGTCCCGTCGAGCTCGATCATCGCGTGGTCGAGCGCGTGCTGGTCGAGGGCTTCGAGCCCCACGAGGTGGCGGGCGAGTTCCGTGTTGACGCTCTCGACCGCCTTCAGCACGCCCCTTCCTCCGAAGCGGCCCTCGCCGTCGCGCAGTTCGTGGGCTTCGTGGACGCCCGTGCTCGCGCCCGAGGGAACGGCGGCCCGGCCGAGCGCGCCGCTCTCGAGCAAGACGTCGACCTCGACCGTGGGGTTGCCGCGCGAGTCGAGGATCTCGCGCCCACGGATGGAGACGATCTCGCTCATGGGCACGAATCGTACGGGTCCCGCCCGCGCGAGGCGAGGGGGTAGGGCCGTTCAGCGGACCGGGTCGGGGAGGGAGCCGGAGAGGCGGCGCTCCTCCTCGAGCGCTTCCTCCTCGCGGCCGAGTCGGCGCAGGATCCGCGCGTAGTTCGCGCGCAGCTCGCGGTCCGCGGGCAGGCGTTCGAGGACGATCCGGCACAGGTCGGCGGAAGCCTCGAGCTCGCCCGTGGCGGCGAGCGCGGCGGCGAGCGAACGGGCGGCGGCGAGGTCGCCCGGGTTGCGCTCCCGCGCCTCGCGCAGGAGGCGGAGACCTTCTTCGGGGCGTCCCGCGAGGACGAGCGTCTGCCCGAGCTCGATCCGGACGGGGGCCAGGTCGGGTCGCGCGGCGAGGGCGGCTTCGAAGTCGGCGATCGCGAGCTCGACTTCCCCCTTTCGCAGGTGGGCTTGGCCTCGGCTCGCCAGGTGGAGCGCGCTCGCGCCACGCGCTTCGACGAGCGCGCGATGCGGATCGAGCCGTGGGGCAGGATCTCCGAGGACGAGCGCGCGCTCCCCGAGTCGGCGCGCTCCCTCGGCATCCCCCGACCCGGAGAGGGCGCGGGCGAGGAGCACCAGGATCCGGCGCTCGTCGGGCGCTCGGACGAGCGCCTCCTCGAGCCGCGAGCGCGCGCGTCCGAGCTCGCCCTTCGAGAGCTCGATCTCGGCCAGGCCGACCCGCGCGTCGACGTTCGCGGGATCCAACGCGAGGGCCGCTTCGAAGGCTTCGTGCGCCCGTTCCCTCGCGCCCGATTCGGAGAGGATCTCGCCCCGCCAGAGCTCGACCCAGGGATCCCCGGGAGAGAGCTCGCGCGCTCGTTCCGCGAGCGCCAGGGCCGATCCGAGGTCCCCTTCGGCGGCGCACCAGGAACCGAGATAGGGCCACAGGAACTCCCCGGGGTCGAGCTCGCCCGCCCGGGCGTAGGCGATGCGGGCCTCGGTGCGGAATCCGTGCGCATCGCAGGAGAGACCGAGCTCGCCCCAGGCGCTCGCATCCGCGGGGTGGGCGAGCACGGCGGCCCGCGCGCGATCGAGCGCGCGCGCCACCGCCGGCTCGACCCCGCGCGTGTCGGGGGAGGGCGGCGCGAGCGCGCCTCCGCTCCCGCATCCGAGGAGCCAGAGGGAAGCGGCGAGGAGTGCGACGCGCGTCATCGCCCGTCTCCGCGTACGAGCGTGATCTCGCCGGCGGCGAGCGTTCCCGGGAAGCGTTCGACCTCGCCGTCCGGCCAGACGATCTCGAGCTCGTCGACGCTCTCGAGCGGGCCGATCCCGAGGTGGCACACCGCCTCGGAGCTCGAGAGGTAGCTTCCTCCGCTCGGCACCAGACCCACGAAGCGCCGTCCGCCTGCGAGGGCCGTCACGCGCGCCCCGAGCGCGTCGCCGCCGTTCCGGTCGCGGACGCGCACCCGCAGCGCGTGCCCGCGCTTCTCGGCGTCGTTGCGCCAGAGGCGCGCGCGGTCGCCCACGGCCGTCGTCAGGAGGTCATGGTCGCCGTCTCGGTCGAGGTCTCCGACGCACAGCCCGCGCCCGACGAGGGCCTCGCGAGCGAGCGCTCCCGCGAGCAGCGGAGCCTCGCGATAGATCCCGCGCTCGTCCCGGCGCAGGAGGAGGCCGCGCTCGGCGTAGGGCGCGAGGGAACCGAGCGAGCGCGCGCTCTCGTGGGGTGGGCCGCGGGTGACGCGCCCGTCGACCTGGATCGCCTCGACCTCGCCGTCGTGATCGAGGTCGGCGGCAACGATCCCGAAACCGGTGAAGGGCAGGGTCGCATCCATTAAACCGAGCTCGAAGGTGGCGTCGCGGAAGTGCCCGGGTGGTTCCTGGACGTAGAGCGTGCTGCCCTCGCCGGTCAAGTGGGAGAGGAGCAGGTCCAGGCTCCCGTTCCCGTCGAAGTCCGCGCAGGCGATGCCCATGCCGGCTTCCTCGCGCCCTCCGGCGTCGTAGGCCACGCCGCGTTCCAGGGCCAGGTCCTGGAGACGTCCGTCGTCGCCCTGGACCCAGAGCTGATTCGGATCGTTGTCGTTGGCGACGAAGACGTCGAGGCGGCCGTCTCCCGAGAGGTCGGCGCACAGCACGCCCAGTCCGCGCCGCTTCGCGGCGGCGATCCCGCGCTCCGCGCTCGCTTCCCGCAAGCGTCCGTCGCCCAGGTTCTCGTAGAGGAGATCGGAGAGGCCCGGGAAGTCGGTCGGACCGCAGTACTCGACGCGACCCGCCGCGTCGCGACAGGCGCGAGCGGGGTCGAGTTCGAGGTAGCGCGCGACGAACAGGTCGAGGTCCCCGTCGGCGTCCAGGTCGGCGAACGCGGCCGAGGAGCTCCAGCCCTCGCCGCCGATCCCCGCCTCGGAGCTCACGTCGTCGAAGATGCCGTCGCCACGGTTGGCGAACAATCGATCGGGTCCGACGTTGGCGACGAAGAGGTCCAGGTCGCCGTCCGCATCGCAGTCGCCCGCTGCGGCTCCCATGCCGAAGCCCTCGTCGCCGGTCCGGCTGCGTTCCGTGGCGTCGACGAAGACGAGCGGGGCCACCTGCTCGAAGAAGGCGTTGCGCGGGGGAAGCGCGCCTTTGGGCCCGTTCGAGGGAGCGGCGTTCACGAGGTAGGCGTCCAGGTCTCCGTCGGAGTCCGCGTCGAGGAGCGCGGCCCCCGACCCGAGGATCTCGGGCGTGGAGATGCCGCGCTCGTCCTCCGCCGCGTGCAGGAAGCGCACGCCGCTCTCGGCCGTGACGTCGGCGAGCCACGGAGCGGCGGAAAGCGCTCGGGAGTCCGTCTCCGATCCGCAGCCCGCGAAGAGGAGGGGGAGGACGGGTAGGACGCGCATCTTGGCCGTGCCGCGAGGAGCGAGATTCTAGGCGCCTCCGTCTCGCGTTCCGCCGACCCAGGGCGAGAGGTACCCTGGTCGCGTGACGAAGAAACGCGTCCAGCTCCTCCCGCACCTGGTCACCCTCGGGAACGCCTTCTGCGGTCTGCTCGCGCTCGCCAAGGGCGTCGACGCCCTGACCCTCTCGGGGACCGACCCCAGCGTCTTCTACAAGAAGATGGAGTTCGCCTGCTTCCTGATCTTCCTCGGGATGATCCTCGACGGTCTGGACGGATTCGTGGCGCGCCTCGTGGGGAGCTCGAGCGAGTTCGGGGTCCAGCTCGACTCCTTCTCCGACGCGCTGACCTTCGGGATCGTGCCGCCGATGCTCGCCAAGATCCTGATCGAGCACGAGAGCGACCTGGTGCACTACGTGGGGGACCCCCGGCTGCACTTCACGGCCGCCGCGATCTTCTCCCTGATGGCGATCCTGCGCCTCGCCCGCTACAACCTCGAGCCCGAGTCCGAGCAGGAGGTCAAGGGCTTCCGGGGGCTTCCCTCGCCGGCCGCCGCCGGCACGGTGGCCGCGACGATCTGGCTCTACCTGATCCTGAGGCGGCCGGAGCTCGAACGGAACGAGGGCACTCCGACCCCGTTGCACCGGATCCTGGGATGGATGGAGACCGTGCACTGGAGCCCGATCCTGGAATGGGTCCCGGTCCTCTTGATCGGCGCGCTCCCCGTGCTCGGCCTCCTGATGGTGAGCAACGTGCGCTACGTGCACGCCGTTTCGTACCTCACCGCCCAGGGACAGTTCGTGACCCTGGTCGGGCTCGTGTTCCTGATCGTGCTCCTCTTCCTGGCTCCCGTTCCGTTCCTCTTCCTCTCCTTCGTCGGGTTCACCGTCTCGGGCCTGCTGGTGCCCCTCCTGCGCGGGCTGCGATCGAGGCCGAGCCCGCCATGAGACGGCCGGCGGTGCGCGTGTGGGTGGCGCTCGGGTCGAACCGCGGCGACCGCCGTGCGACCCTGGAAGCGGCCGTGGAGGTCCTGCGCGGCGCGGAGGGGCTGCGCGTGCGCCGGGTCTCGCCCTGGTTCGAGACCGATCCCGTCGGAGGTCCCGCGGGGCAGGAGCGCTTCTGGAACGGAGTCCTCGAGGCCGACAGCGAGCTGGAGCCGCACGAGCTGCTGCGGTTCCTGCATGCGGTCGAGACGCGCTTCGGGCGCTGCCGGGAAGGGGAGCCGCGGCACGGCCCGCGCACGCTCGACCTGGATCTCCTCTTCTATGGAGAGGAGCGCATCCACGAGGACGGGCTCGTCGTTCCCCATCCGCGCATCGAGGAGCGCCTGTTCGTGCTCGAACCCCTGCGCTGTCTCGTTCCCGAGCGTCGCTTGCCGTCCGGGAAGAGCGTCGCCGAGCGGGTCCTCGAGCTCGAACGCCTCCCGGGGACCCCCGAGGGACGGGGGTGCTAGAGGATGGCCCTGGTCGCTTTCTCCGATCCCGCGGGAGCCCGGGCCTGGTGCGCGCGGGAACGGGCGGCGGGGAGGACGATCGGCTTCGTCCCGACCCTGGGCGCACTCCACGAAGGCCACCTCGTGCTCGTGCGCAGGGCCGTGGGGGAGAACGACCTCGGTTGCGCGAGCGTCTTCGTGAACCCGCTCCAGTTCGACGACCCCCGGGACTTCGAGCGCTACCCGCGCGACTTCGAAGCCGATCGCTCGCTCCTCGAGGGCGCGGGCGCCGCCATGGTCTTCAGCGGGACCCTGGCGGAGTTCTTCCCGGGATCCGGCGCTGCGCGCGAGATCGCGCGGCGCGATCCGGGCCGGCACGCGCTAGGGCTCGAGGGCGAACGGCGCCCGGGGCACTTCGCCGGCGTGGCGACGATCGTCGAGCGCCTCTTCGACGTCGTGCGACCGACGCGGGCCTACTTCGGCGAGAAGGACTTCCAGCAGACGCTCGTCGTGCGGGACCTCGCGCGCGCGCTGGGGTTCCCCGAGATCGTCGTGTGTCCGACCTCGCGCGAATCGGACGGACTCGCTCGTTCGTCCCGCAACGTCCTCCTGTCGCGCGAGGCGCGCTCCCGGGCGAGCGGATTCTACCGGGCCCTCTTCGCGACTCGTGAGGCCTGGAGGCGGGGGGAGCGGGATCCCCTGCGCCTGCGGGAGATCCTGCGCGCGTCCCTGGAAGCCCCGGGCGTGGAGGTCGAGTACGCCGAGATCCGCGACGACGCTCGCTTCACCCCCGAGCTTCCCGAGGGCAGGTTGATCGAGCCGCGTGCCCTGGTGGCGGGCCGGATCGATGGGGTGCGCCTGATCGACAACCTGTCCCTGCTCGACGGCGACGATCCCTGCGTGCCGCCCGTATGACCGCAATCGGCCAGGAACTGCGCCTGCGCTCGCCGGGCAAGATCAACCTCGTGCTGCGCGTCCTCGGCGTGCGCCCCGACGGTTTCCACGAGCTCGACACGACGCTGGTCGCGATCGACCGCGAGGACGAGCTCGTCCTGCGGCTCGAGCCCCCCGAAGGGGTCCGCATCGCGATCGAAGGGCCGTTCGCGAGCTCCGACGTCCCGGCGGATGGGTCGAACCTGGCGGCGCGAGCTGGCGCGGCCGTCCTCGAGCGCTCGCGAGGCCGTGGTCTCGCGCCCCGGGGACTCGGGCTCACCCTCGCGCTCCGGAAGAACCTGCCCTCACAGGCCGGTCTCGGGGGAGGGAGCTCGAACGCCGCTGCGGTTCTCCTCGGCACGTCGCGACTCCTCGGCCTCGACCCCGGCGATCCCGAGCTCCGCGCGGTCCTCTCCAGCCTGGGATCGGACTGCCCGTTCTTCCTCGAAGCGCGGGCGAGCGGCTTCGCCCGCTGTCTCGGCCGGGGAGAGCACGTGGAGCCCCTCCCCGCGCCGGGGACGGAGCGGGCCTTCGCCGTGATCGTGCCCGAGTTCGGCTGCGCCACCGCACGGGTCTACGCCGCGCTCCGTCCGCAGGACTTCAGCACGCGCCGGGGCGCGGGCGGAGGGTTTCGCTTCGAAGCGCCGATCGACGAGGCCCGCGCGCAGATCCAGAACGACCTCGAGGCCGCGGCGCTCCGTTCCCATCCCGAGCTCGCCCGGGTGCGCGCCGACCTCGACCGGATCGGGGCCGGGCACTTCCGGCTCTGCGGGAGCGGCTCTTCGTTCTTTGGCTTGTTCGAGGACCGAACGCGGGCCGGAGAGTTCCTGCGCGAGCGGATCATCGCGAGAAAAGGGCGTGGTTACGCCCTTCGCGCCACATTCGTCGCCCGGCCGCGACCGGGAGAGGTCTCCTAGGGGCGTTCCGGGTCCCTTCTCGCGCGAGCGACGGGCTTGCTTTCCTCCGAGCGGGGCCGTTACTTCATGGCCTTCGCCCGGGTCGCCCCGATCGCCCATGGACATCACCGAGGTACGGGTCAAGCTGCTCGAGAACCAGCCGGACAAGCTGCGCGGCTTCGCCAGCATCACCATCGAGAACTGCGTCGTGGTCCGCGACCTCAAGGTGATCGAGGGCGGGACGGGCCTCTTCATCGCCATGCCGAGTCGCAAGCTGTGCGACCGCTGTCCGAACTGCGGGGGCAAGAACCACCTGCGGGCGCGCTTCTGCAACGACTGCGGTCGCAGGCTGCGGGCCGATCGCGGAGGACACGACGAGCGCGGCCGGATGCGGCTCTATTCCGACATCGCTCACCCGATCCACCAGGACGCGCGCGACTTCGTCGAGGACCGGGTGCTCACCGCCTTCCATCAGGAGATCGAGCGCTCGAAGGAGGTGGGGTACGTGGCCCACACCTTCGAGGACTTGGACTACGAGTCCTACGATCGCTCCGATGAAGGACAGCGCTAGCCGCGGGGCCCCGGAAGACCTGCGCGGGGTTCCGGTCGCCATCCTGGGCTGCGGGGCGGTCGGGGGCGCATTCGCCGTCGACCTTTCGCTGGCGGGGGCGGACCTGCGGCTTTGGTCGAGGACCCACACGCGGGCCGAGGGGCTCTCCAAGCGGCTGCGGGGCGCGAAGGTCGGTGCCACGGCCCTCGAGGCCGTCGGCAGGGCGAAGCTCGTTCTCCTGTGCGTGGCGGACGAGGCCCTGGCCGCGCTGGCCGGCGAACTCGCCCCCGGCGTGGCGCTTGTGGATTCGGCCCCGGTCTGGATCCACACGAACGGCTTCCACGGCCTCTCGGTGCTCGCACCGCTTTCCGCTCGCGGCTTCCCCGTGGGCAAGATCCACCCCCTGACGGCCGTGCCCGCGGGGGGTCTCCCGGGACGCATGCGGGGAACCTGGTTCGCCACGGCGGGCACGCCCCCGGCCCTCGGGTGGATCGAGCGCATCGTGCGCGCGGTCGAGGGCAGCGAGCTTCGCCTCGGCGACCCCGAGCCGGATTCTCGCCGCCTGCACGCGGCCGCGACCCTCTTGTCCGGCGGGCTCGTCGCCCTCTTCGACGCCGCCTTCGCGGTCGCCCGCGGTCCCGGCCTCTCGGAGGAGCCCCTCGGGGACGCGCTGCGCTCGCTCCTGAGAGCGACGGCCGGGAACCTGGAGTCCTTCGAGCCCAAGGACGCGTTGACCGGACCCGTGGTCCGGGGCTCGGTCGATCTCGTCCGCGGTCACCTGGAGGTCCTCGAGCGGGCCGACCCCGCTCTCGCCAGGCTTTACCAGGATCTGGGCTCGAGGATGCTCGCTCTCGCCGTCCTCCGCGGGTCGGTGGAGCGCGAGCGCGTCCTGGAGCTCGAGGCGCTCTTCGCACGGGGCGCGCACGAGCGGGGATAGGATCCTCTGCTCATGGCGATCGTCGTCTCCCACATCGCCGACGACTTCGACGTCCTGGCGACTCGAGCCCTGCGGCAGGCTCCGCTCTCCGATCTGATCGAGATCCGCTTGGACCGGATCGGACACCCGGGCCGCGAGCGCCTGGGCGCCTTCCTGCGCGCGGCCGGGAAGCCCGTCATCGTGGCCTGTCCCGGTCCCGAGGCCTACGGGTCCTTCGCGGGGGAGCTCGAGCAGCGTCTCGAGCTCCTGCGCGACGCGGCCGAGCTCGGGGCGCGCTTCGTCGACGTCGACTGGACGTCCTCGCTCGAGCTCGGCCTGGTGAAGCCGCCCTGCCACCGCATCGTCTCGCGCCACGAGCTCGAGGGAACCCCCGGCGACCTCGAGCGCGTGCACGAGGAGGTCCAGGCGGTGCTGTACGAGGGAGACGTCACGAAGATCGTGACGCGCGCGCGCTCCTGCGAGGACGGGCTCTCGCTCCTGCGCTGGCTGCGCACGACCCGAGGCGTGGTGGCCTTCACGAGCGGAGAAGAGGGCCGGTTCACGCGCGTGCTCGCCCCGATCTTCGGTTCGCCCTTCACGTACTGCGCGCCCGCGGCGGACCCCGGGGAGGAAGCGCCGCCGGCCACGGCGCCCGGGCAGATCCCGGTGAACGAGCTCCGCGCGATGCTCCCCCCGGGCGGCGTGAGCCAGGAGACGGCGATTCTCGGAGTCGTCGGCCGGCCGAGCGCGCACTCCCTCTCGCCCTGGGTCCAGGGCATGGGACTCAAGGCGGCGCGCCTCGACGCGGTCTACGTCGCCTTCGAGCCGCAGGGCCTGCGCGGATTCCTGGACCTCGCCGAGGACCAGAACTTCCGCGGCTTCTCGATCACGGCGCCGTTCAAGGAAGAGGCGCGCGCGCTCGCCGCCGCGCGCGACGAGGCGACCGAGCGCTCTGGCGCCGCGAACACGCTCCTGCGCGAGAAGGACGGCTGGCGCGCCGCGAACACCGACGTGTCCGCAGTGCGCGAGACCCTGACCCAGGCTTTCGCGATCCATGGGCGCGCGGGCCGCGAGCCGCACGAGATCGCGCGCGCGACGACGCTCGTCCTCGGGAGCGGGGGCGCGGCTCGCGCCGTGATCTGGGCCGTGCGATCGCTCGGGGGCCGGGCCCTGGTGGCGGGACGCAAGCGCGAGCGCGCCGAGCGGATCGCGCGCGAGGTCGGCTGCGAGACGGTCCCCTGGGCCGAGATCCCGCGGCTCGCCTACGACGTCCTCGTGAACGCGACGCCCGTGGGCTCGGTCGGACACGAGGAGGGACCCGTGGTCCCGCCGGACTGGATCCGCCCGGGCGCGATCGTGCTGGACGCCGTGTACCGGCCGATCCGCACGAAGTTCCTGCTCGCGGCGCACGAGCGCGGCTGCACGGCGGTTCCCGGAGGCGAATGGTTCGTGCGCCAGGCGATGCACCAGTTCCGGCTCTTCACGCGCCACGATCCCGACGAGGGTCTGATGCGCAAGGCCTTCGAGCACGCTCTCTAGGTCCATGGACGAGAGCCCGAAGGATCGGCGTCCGATCGCGCTGCTCGGGATGCGCGGAGCCGGGAAGACGACCGTGGGACGCGTCCTCGCCCGGCGTCTCTCGCGTCCCTTCGTCGACCTCGACCTGGTCACCCGGGTCTTCGCTCACCGCGCGGGCATGCGCGCGAGCGACGCGGGCGAGCTCCTGCGTCGCGTCGGTCGAGCCCGCTTCCGCGACCTCGAGGCGGCCGCGCTGCGCTCGATCCTCGAGCCCGGCGACTCCGTCGTCCTCGCCACGGGGGGCGGCGTGGTCGAGCGCGAGGACGATCGCGTCTGGCTCGCGCGCGCCGCGCGCAACGTGTTCCTCTCCGTTCCCGTCCGCCTCCTGGAGGAGCGGATCCGCGCCGATCCGGCGGACCGGCCGGCACTCGACGCGACGGATCCCGTGCTCGAGGTGCCGCTCGTGCTCGCGCGGCGCGAAGCCCTCTATCGGTCGCTCGCCGAGAGCGTGATCGAGTGCGGCCAGGATCCTCCCGAGGCGATCGCGGAGCGGATCCTCGCGGCGCTCGGGTACCTCGCGCGCCCCCTCGGGTAGCCCCCGCGGATCCGAGGGAACGATCTCCCGCTCGGGTCCGGGTTGACTCGGGCGCCAGCCGTCCTAGACTCGTCTCCCCTCGAATCGCGGGGTGGAGCAGTCTGGCAGCTCGTCGGGCTCATAACCCGGAGGTCGCAGGTTCGAATCCTGCCCCCGCTACCACGCTCAAGGAGGACCGGGCCCCGACGGGAGCTCGGTCCTTCTCACTTGTACGCCACCGCCGCGCTGGAGGGCCCGGCGAGATGGAGCACCTCGAAGCGCTGGAAGCCGACTTGGCCGCACCACTCGCGGAAGTCCGCGCCCGAGTAGTCGAACGCGTCGCCGAACTCGATCAGCATGTTCAGCGACATGAGCAGGCCGAAGGTGTTCTCGCGGCGCGCGTCGTCGATGAGCGCTTCGATCGCCACCAGCGCGCCTCCGCTCGGCAGGGCGTCGTAGGCGGCGCGGATCAGGTGCATCTTCTTCTCGAGGTTCCAGTCGTGGAGGATCATGCCCATCGTGATCACGTCCGCCTTGGGCAGCGGATCCCGGAAGAAGTCGCCCGACGCGGTGCTCACGCGCTCGCTCATCCCCGCCGCGGCGATGGCCTTCTTCGCGATGGGCTCGACCTGCGGTAGGTCGAAGGACGTGCAGCGGATGCGCGGATGGCGGTGCGCCACCTCGATGGAGAGGAGCCCCGTCGCGCCGCCGACGTCGCAGAGCCTCTCGAACCGCGAGAAGTCGTACCGCTCGGCCAGGGCTTCGAAGTTGATGCGCGACAGGCCGGTCATCGCGCCCATGAACTGCTCCAGGCGCGGGAGCTCCGAGTAGAGCTCCTCGAACACGCCCTTCTGCCCGTGCTTGGTCTCGTTCTGCGGCTTGCCGGTGCGCAGGGCCTCGGGCAGGTCGTGCCAGAACCGGAACAGGCGCGTATTGAGCATCTCCAGGATCCCGCCCACGTAGCGCGGGCTCTCGCGGTCGAGATACAGCGCAGCCTCGGGCGTGTTGAAGTAGACCGCCGCAGGGCCGTCGCCTTCGCGTCCAAGAAACTTCATCGACACGAGCGCGTCGAAGAAGTCGGCGATGCCGCGCGGATGGAGGCCGAGCTCGCCTCCCAGCTCCGCGCCGGTGAGGCGGCGGCGGCCGAGCCGGGTGAACAGCCCGAACCCGACCGCGGTCAGGAGGACCTTGGCCGACCAGAAGGAGAAGGCGGTCTGGAGGATGGGGGAGACGTCGGGGGCTCGTTGCATGTGTGCAGTGTCTCATCCCGCGCTGTATTGGAAGCGGGAGGAATCCTGGCGCGTTCCTCGGACGCGTTGGGATCACCATGCACCCTTCGATGAGGGGCGACCCTGCCGTGCGTGGACTCGGAGCGCGGATCGCGCTTCTCTCGGTCGGTCTCGGGCTGGGGGCTTCGCCCCAGGCCTCGCCCCAGGATCGGAGGAGGCCTTCTCATGGAAGTCGGTCCAAGCGCATGACCCCGTGAGCTACCCTCATGGCCTTCACCTCGAGCATCGAATCTCAGCGTGGCACGAGATGCGTCCTGGAGACCAGATCCTGCAGGCTTGTCTCAGGCCTCAGGATCGAGCGGATCATGCCAGCGATGACGAGTCCGGCTCCCAAGCTCCAGAGGATCCACGCCGCCATATCTGGACCGCCTTCGAGGAACACTTTTATGCCGAACGAGAACAACAATCCAGGCGCTCCCCATGCCACCAAGGCTCGCCAGACGCAGACGACTCGCGACGCGCGGAGACCGGTGCGATCTACAACCCTGATTCCAGTTAGTGAGTAAGAGATTCCCCCACGGAACAAGAGCGCCGTCAGCACGGCTCCGAGACCCGATAGGATCCAGAGGGAAGTGAAGGCTGTCAGAGTTTTTCCAAAGACCACCGCGTAGGGACTGCTGGAACCATGCGACGCCCGGCCCACCTGGGCGTTCGGGCGTTCGACATCCTGTGCAACAGGTTGTGCAGTGGCTGGCTCCACTTCTTCCTCGCTTGGATGTGGATGAAGCTGGAGAGCTTCGCTCGCGGTTTCCTCTCTTGCTTCGTCAACTAGCCTTGGCCAAGAAACAAGGGTCCAGACCGCGACCAAGAGCAGCCCTATCAAGGGAAGCATGGAGGACCAGAGGACCTGACTGACGCGCACACCGCGCGTCACCGCAGCGGGCCTGCCTTGGGATTCGCCGAGAAGCGTCGCAAGCTCACCGAAGTCCTCTAGGGAAACGTCTGCCGAGCAGAGACGCCGCGCAAGCAGCACAGCATGAGCGGGAAGACGAACGAATCGTTCTTCACCGTGGCTCGTCTTCAGTACCCGTTCACGGGCCGTCAGGCATGAGCGCTGGATTCGGCTGGCCGCGTAGCGAGGCGACGCATGCCTGCTCGAGGTAGGAGAGCACGTGACGGCCTTGCTTGCGCAGCGTGTGCACGGCGGTCA
>Ga0247727_10001552_pt1 | contig 54258 bp, 41 predicted proteins | sample WisWelCaveWW1625_FD_202498 | JGI IMG/M metagenome (GOLD analysis project Ga0247727, IMG submission 202498) | Biofilm microbial communities from Wishing Well Cave, Virginia, United States - WW16-25 | ecosystem: Environmental > Aquatic > Deep subsurface > Groundwater > Cave microbial mat | place... | reverse complement strand
GACGCTAGGCCTGGCTTATTTGGAAGAGAACAAGCTGAGCGAAGCCGAAGCGGAATTTCTCAAGCTGACCCAACTGGCGCCGAAAGAGGCGCTGGGATATGCGAACCTGGGCCTGGTTTACATGCGCCGAGACGATTTTGCCAAAGCCGAGCAGCAGATCAAACAAGCCGTCAAGCTCGATCCCGCCGATCCTGAAATTCGCCTGATCGCGGCGAAAATTTATGAGTTGACGAATCGCGAGGACGAGGCGATTCGCGAGCTGGAAAATTCGCTCAAAAATGCGCCGGATCATGTCAAGACGCTTTATAATCTCGCCGAGCTTTATCTTAAACGCGATCACGACGAAGCCCGCCGGCGCGGCGAGGAATATCTGAACAAAGTCGTCGAGTTGAAACCCGCCAATATCGTCGCGCGGTTGCAGCTTATCGAAACGTTATTGCGCAACGGCAAGGCCGATGCCGCGGCGGCGCGAATGGAAGAATTCATCAAACAGGTTCCCGAATTGCCGAAAGCCCCGGCGGAATTTTACGACAAGGCGCTGGCGCTGATGCGCGTGGGCAAAACGAATGAAGCGCTCACGCCGGCAATTATCCTTCACAATTTGCTGAAATTGACCCCGCTTTATCAGGCCAGCGTTTTGGAGCTAAAAGGTCCGGGCGGCGCGCTCATCGGCTTCCCGGTGATGACCTTCAGCCAGAAAATTTCAACCCAGCCGCAAAGCCAGCAAGCCGTGCTGGCCGCCATTCATTTCACCGATGCAACTGTCGCCGGCTTGGACATGGTGCCGAAATCAATTCGCCAGGCTGTTCCGACGGCGGAATTTGGCGCCACGTTCGCCGTGGGTGATTATGACGGCGACGGCGATCAGGATTTGTATGTCGCGAATCGCGCGCCGGACAAACCCGCGAGCGCGCACTTTCTTTTTAGAAATGATTTCGGTGAATTGATTGAAACCTCAGCCGCTGCCGGCATCAAGCATCATACCAAAGAAACCGCGGCGATTTTTGCCGATTACGACAACGACGGCAAGCTTGATTTGTACATCGTGAATGACGGCCCGAATATTTTGTATCGCAATCTTGGCGAGGCCGGCAAGTTTCAAGATGTCACCCCGACTTCCTTTTTGAAAACTACTAAGGAAAATCGGGGAGATGCGGATTTTGGCTATGCGGCGCGTTTTGTCGATTTGGATCTCGACGGCGATTTGGACTTATTTCTCGCCAACGCCGGCCATAATCGAGTTTATCGCAATAATGGCGATGGAACGTTCACAGAGCTCGCCGAGAAAATGGGGCTTGCCGGAGCATTCACGAAAAGTCGCGATGCGGCCTTCGGTGATTTTGATGATGACGCGGACATCGACCTTTTTGTGGTCAATGAAAGCACAAGCAACATTCTTTATACCAACTTGCGGCAGGGGCGTTTTCAAGACACGACCGCGGCGAGTGGTTTGTTCACAAAAGGCGGCTCCGGCGCAGCGGCTGCCGGTGATTATAATAATGACGGTTATTTGGATTTGTTCGTCACGGGTATCAACCAGGGTGAATATATTTTGTACCGCAACAAAGGCGACGGCACGTTTGAAAAAGACCGGCGCTCGCCGGCAATGCTGCAAACGCTTAAAAATGTCGCCGGCTTGGACGCCGGGTTTTTTGATTTCGATAACGACGGCTATCTCGATCTCCTCGTTGCCGGCGCGCCGCTTGCAAAAACCGGCCGCGGCGTTTTGCTTTTTCATAATGACGGAGCCGGCAAGTTCAAGGATGTCTCGTCGCTTTTACCCGCCGGGGTTTTGGCGGCTCGACGCATTGCCGTGGCGGATTATAACGAAGACGGCGATATGGATATCTTTCTTGCCGGTCTCGACGGCAGTGTGCGGCTGCTGCGCAATGACGGCGGCGACGCGAATCACTATTTGAAAATTCAGCTTGTCGGCCTCCGCACCGGCAGCGGCAAAAATAATTATTTCGGCATCGGCGCCAAAGTTGAAATCAGGGCCGGCGAGCATTATCAAATGCGCCTCGTAACCGAGCCGTCCATACACTTTGGTCTCGGCGGCCGCCTGAAAGCCGACGTGGTGCGCATTCTCTGGCCGAACGGCACGCCGCAAAACATGTTCTATCCCGGCAGCGATCAGGATTTGGTCGAGCAGCAAACACTGAAAGGCTCGTGCGCTTTTCTTTATACGTGGAATGGGCGTGAGTACACTTTTGTGAAAGATATGATGTGGCGAAGCGCGTTGGGCATGCCGCTCGGCATCATGGGTGGCGAAACCGCCTATGCTTTTCCCAATGCCTCGCAAGAGTATCTCAAAATTCCCGGCGATTCCCTGCATGCCAAAGACGGAAAATTCATTCTGCAAATCACCGAAGAGCTTTGGGAAACGGCGTATTTCGATCAAGTCAAGCTGCTCGCGGTCGATCATCCCGATTCTGTCGATATCTACGTCGACGAGCGTTTCGTACCGCCGCCGTTTCCGCCGCTGCATATCTATCAAGTGGCTCAAAAGCGTTTGCCGACATCGGCCCGCGATGAGCAGGGCAACGATTTGCTTCCGGCTCTTCGCGCCAAAGACGACGTTTACGTTTCGAATCTGAGACCGGCCAAGTTTCAAGGCCTTACCGAGCTGCACGATCTCATTCTCGATTTGGGAGATTTTGCCGATTCCGACAGCGTTGTTTTATTTCTCAACGGCTGGCTTTTCCCGAGCGACGCGAGCATAAACGTCGCTATAGCGCAATCGGGGCGACTGAAAGTCGTCTCTCCCTTTTTGCAAGTGATGAATCGCCGAGGCGAGTGGCAAACGGTGATCGAGAACATGAGCTTCCCGATGGGCAAGGATAAAATGATGGTGATCGATCTCACCGGCAGGTTTTTGACGCACGATCATCGCGTGCGGATTCGCACGAATATGGAGATTTATTGGGATTATATTTTCTTCTCATCAATTCCCAATGCGGACGAGCCGCAACCCCCAAAAAACAAAAGCGCACGCAAAGACGCAGAGACGCAAAGATTACGCAAAGTTTTTTCTTTGCGGCACCTTAAGGGCTTTGGAGCCGGAATGACAAGTTACTTCGAAACCGGTGCCTCAAAAAATTCAGTTCGACTGACCACGCTGCAACCGGCGACCGCCGATCTTCACTATCGCGGCTTTTCGCGGCTCTATCGCAAAGGCGGGCGCTATGGTCCGCATTGGTTTGATTACAACGAGGCCTCAAAAGAGCCGAAATGGCGCGACTTGATCGGCAACTACACACGCTACGGCGACGTATTGCCGTTGCTTTTGGAACCGGATGACAAATATATCATCATGAATGCCGGCGATGAAGTGACGATCACATTTGACGCGACGAAGGTGCCCGAGCTGCCAAACGGCTGGAAGCGCGACTATCTGATCTACAGCGACGGCTGGATCAAAGACGGCGACCTCAACACCGCGCACGGCCAAACCGTCGAGCCGCTGCCGTTTCATGCGATGACGAGTTATCCGTATGGGCCGGAGCAAGGGTATCCCAGTGACGAAGCGTATCAGCGTTACCTTAAAACGTATAATACGCGAAAAGTGACGGCGGAGAAATTTCGCAGACTAGAGTCGAAATAACTTTGAAATTAGTAGTTGCTTCTTTTGAAGTTTCTTTTATATTTAAGAGTGCTCGATGGTATAATAAGAATAACGTTAGGAGTTTTACAATGACTGCAACAGTTCAAAATATTCTTCAATCGTATGAATTATTGCCAAATCTTGAAAAGCTGGAACTGGCAGCCGAGATCATTCGGCGCAGCCTCAAGTTTAATCTTCCTAATTTGTCCGATGAAGGTTTGGTTTTGAATGCCGAGGAGATTTTCCTGGAACTTGATCGAAGGGAAGCGAAGAATGGTAAATCCAAATCGAGGCGAAGTATGGCTGGTCGATCTCGGATTGGCGGCCAAGGTAAGACCATGTCTGGTGTTGAGCATTCCATTTCAAGATGAAGAGCGCGCATTACTAACGGTGATCCCTCACACAACCACCCCGCGAAGCTCGCGATTCGAGGTCGCCATCAAAGCTCGCTTTTTGCGTTCCGGCGTATTTGATGCGCAAAGTATCGTCACTATTCCAAAAGCAAAATTCATGAGGAAACTGGGTTTGTTTTCGCCGGATCAGCTTGTCCCGCTTGAAAACTCCATCCGTTTATGGCTAGGACTTTAACAAATGAGCCAATGCGATTCATTTGTATTTCATTCGTTGCGACAATGGCAGCTTTTGCCGCGCTCTCTTGCACGCGCCAATCCGACCCGCGCGCCGGCACGCGGCGCATGGCCGAGCGCTTGAAAAAGCTCGCCGACAACACCGATCCGAAAACCAATCCCTTTGCCAGCGCCGAGCGCGTGAAATATTGGCGCAGCCAGCAGCCGGCCACTGTCCGCGACAAAATGATCAATCAGTTTTACCTGGGCATGGACTTGCTGCACAACGGCCAAACCGAAGAGGCCATTGCTGAATTGAAGAACGTGCTGGAACAAGCCACGACTGGCCCGAACAGTCACATGGCGCCGGCGCGTTTTGAAATGGATGTTCGCGAATATTTGGCGCTCGCCTATTTGCGCCTCGGCGAGCAGGACAATTGCGTCGCGCAACACGCCACCGATTCTTGTTTGCTGCCGATTCAAGGCTCGGGCGTTCACACCAATCAACGCGGCTCGCGCGCGGCGATTGAAGAGTATTCAAAGCTGCTCGAGATTTATCCTTCTGATCTGAATTATCGCTGGCTGCTGAATATCGCCTACATGACGCTCGGCGAATATCCTGATCGCGTGCCGGGAAAATTGCTGATTCCCTCGAAAGTTTTTGAGCCGGATTACGACATCAAGCGCTTTTACGATGTCGCGCCGCGGCTGGGGTTGGATGTGATGGGCCTTTCCGGCGGCAGCGTGATGGAAGATTTGGACGGCGACGGCGATCTCGATATCATGGTTTCCTCGTGGAGTCTGCGCGATCCGATTCGCTGTTTCCGAAATAACGGCGACGGCACGTTTACGGAGATGACGAAAACCTCGGGGTTGGATGGCATCACCGGCGGCTTGAACATGAATCACGCGGATTACAACAACGACGGCTATCCCGATATTTTCGTGATGCGCGGCGCGTGGCTGGCGCAAAACGGCAAGCATCCCAATTCGCTTTTGCGCAACAACGGCGACTGGACGTTTGACGATGTGACCGAAGAGGCCGGATTGCTGAGTTTTCATCCGACGCCGACCGCCGCGTGGGGCGATTACAACAACGATGGCTGGCTCGATCTTTTTGTCGGCAACGAATCGACGGAAGAAAACAATAATCCCTGCGAGCTTTATCACAACAATGGCGACCTGGCCGGTCAGGCCGGCACGTTTACCGATGTTGCCGCAAAACTGGGCGTCATCACCGGCGGTTTTGTGAAAGGCGCGGCTTGGGGAGATTATAATAATGACGGCTTGCTGGATTTGTATGTTTCGCGTTTGCGCGAGCTGAATGTTTTATATCGCAACGAAGGCCGGAACGCCGCCGGCGAATGGTCTTTCAAAGATGTCACGGCGGAAGCCGGCGTGGCCGAGCCGCTGCAAAGTTTTCCGTGCTGGTTTTTTGATTTTGACAACGACGGCTGGCTGGATATTTTTGTTTCGGGATATTACGCGGCTTTTGGCTCGGTGGCGGCGGATTATCTCGGCGAGCCGGCCAACGCCGAGCGGCCGCGCTTGTATCGCAACAACCGCGACGGCACTTTTTCCGATGTCACCAAAGAAGCGCGCGTTTTTAAAGTTCTTTTGACCATGGGCTGCAACTTCGGCGATCTCGATAACGACGGCTTTCTCGATTTTTATGCCGGCACCGGCGATCCGGATTTGCGCTCGCTGATGCCGAATCGGATGTTTCGCAATTTCGAGGGGAAATATTTTCAAGAGGTCACCACCTCCGGCGGCTTCGGCCATTTGCAAAAAGGCCACGGCGTGGCGTTCGGCGATCTTGACAACGACGGCGATCAGGATATTTTCATGGAAATCGGCGGGGCGCTGCCCGGCGATGGATTTCGCAGCGCGCTGTTTGAAAATCCGGGGCACGGCAATCGTTGGATTACGCTGAAGCTCGAGGGCACACAAAGCAATCGTTCCGGCATCGGCGCGCGGATCAAAGTGACGGTGAAAACAGCCAGCGACCTGCGCGATATTTATGTGACAGCGGGAACCGGAGGCAGTTTCGGCTCGTCGAGCTTGCGGCAGGAGATCGGTTTGGGGCAGGCGATGGCGATTCAAACGATTGAAATCAACTGGCCGGCGACGGGAAAAACGCAGATCTTCAAAGAGATGGCGATGGAACAGGTTTATAAAATTCGGGAAGGCGATTCTAACATGATTCCTGTGCCTTCGCAGCGCATTGTACTTCCTCCGGCAACGAATCGCAGCGCAACGACCACCCATCCTGAGCATTAAATCTTTCATTTATTTTCGTGCAAAAGATTGCTGCACACATGCAAGTTTCTGCACCTTGACTCACCGGAAGACGGGTGAGTAAAATTTCTTAAAGCTTGATAAGACAAAAAGTTGTTGCTTTGTGAATATTTTTTTTGTAGCTTGGCACGTCAGTTGTCTTGTTGCTGTCTTGCAATTTGTCTCTGAAATATTCCTTCTTTTTTGTGGCTAAACATCTTTCCACCAAATTTGTATGCTTGACAAAATTACCCGAAAGGGTTCCGTTACCATCCCAAAACGCCAAAAAAAAAATATAATTCACTATTTTCACTAAACCAGGTTTAAGGAGGAGACGGGTATGTTACTTGCGAGGGTAAAGTTTTTCGCATTAGGCCGTGTTGTCACACTCGTCGTTGTGATGGCAACGCTGGCCCTGCTTCCCGGAATTGGGCTGGCTCAAACCGGCTCGATCAGCGGGAAAGTGATTGATGTTAAATCCGGTGAGAGCTTGCCGGGCGCGCAGGTTTTGGTGCAAGGCACGAATCGCGGCGCCGCCAGCGATGTCAATGGCGTTTATACGATTCGTAGTGTGCCGCCCGGGACTTACACTGTTGAAGCGCGCTTTATCGGATACGCCACGCAACAAGTTCGAGTGACTGTTGCCGCCGGCCAACAAGCGACTGCCGATTTTCAACTCAAGCAGAGCTTGTTGCAACTGGGCGAAGTGGTGGTGACCGGGCAAGGTTCCGCGGTCGAGAAGCGCCAGCTTCCAACCGCCGTGACGACGCTTTCGGCGCGAGAAATCGAGCTGGCGCCGGTCAAGTCGATTGATCAGCTTTTGCAGGGCCGTGTTCCGGGCTTGACTTCGCTGGTGCCGACCGGCATGCCGGGCACCGGCGCGCGCATTCAGACGCGCGGCCTTAAAAGCGTGGTGACGAACTCGACGCCGGTCATTTACGTTGACGGCGTGCGCGTTGACAATGGCGATAATTTCCGTCTGGCCTTTGGCACCGGCGGTCAGGTGAGTTCCTCGTTGGCTGATCTCGTCACCGGCGAAATCGATCGCGTCGAAGTCATCAAAGGCGGCGCTTCCTCAACGCTTTATGGTTCGGAAGCGGCCAACGGCGTCATTCAGATTTTCACCAAAAAGGGCATCCCCGGGCAGGCGCGGTGGCGCTTTAATGTGACCTCGGGTGCCGATGCGCCGGAAAACAAATTTACTTACGAGCAATTCACCAAAGACCTGTTTTACCGGAACAGCACGTATCAAGCCTACACCGCCGGCGTGACCGGCGGCACCGAAACTTTTAGCTACAATGTTTCGGGAAAAATGTACGACAACCGCGGCATGGTGGTGCAGGACAGGTTGTTCGATAAGCAATATAACCTCGCCACCGGCATGAGGGCAATCATGTCGCCCAACGCCGATATTGAGTTTTCCGCGAGCTATACGCGCAGCCAATTCGGCACCCTGTTTAACGACAACAGCACGATCGCGCCTTTGAGCGCTTTGGAATTGGAAGCCAACTTCCGCCTGGCGCAGCGCAACAAGCAAAACCTGGACAGTCTGCTCAATCTGTTCCTGCTTCCGGATTTGCGCGAAGCGGCCAACCGTTTCATCACCTCGGTGAATGTCAATTATTCGCCGCATACGCGGTTCAAAAATAAATTCACCGTCGGCCTCGATTATCGCAAAAATGAAGCGCGCCATTTTGCGCCGATAGAATCCCAGCCGATTGTCGGAACCGTCGGCGGTTTTCTGCGCGTGTCGTATCGCGATTATCTGACGGTGACCATGGGCCCGGCTCTTACACCGCGCCCAAAATCGGCCCGATCACGCAAACGATCTCAGTGGGCGCGCAAGGGTTCCGCGTCGAAGATCGGGAGAATTTTGGCTCCGGCACGACCTTTAGAATCCCCGGCACCACCGACTTTGGCAATGCCTCGGTTATCGCCGCCGACGAAAGCAATCGCCAGCTTTTTAACGGCGGACTTTTCGTGACGGATCAAATCGGCCTTTACGACCGGCTGTTTTTTGATATCGGCGCGCGCTTCGACGGCAACTCGGCCTTCGGCAAAGACGTCGGCATTCAAACCTATCCTAAAGCCGGCGTGGCTTATAACGTTTCCGATGAAAGTTTTTATCCCAAATTTCTCAAGCCGTATCTCGGCACGTTGAAACTGCGCGCCGCCATCGGGCAGACCGGCAATTTCCCCTCGCCGTTTGTTCGTGACCGCTCGTACGTCTCGAACTCCTTCCTGAACGAAGCCGCCGTCAATTTCGGCAACCCCGGCGACCTCGAGCTGGCGCCGGAGAAGACCACGTCGATCGACTACGGCTTTGATGCCGGCATTTGGGATGATCGCCTCTCGCTCGAATTTTCGATGTTCAATCAGAAAACCAAAGATGCGCTGTTCAACGTCGCCACCGATCCGGCCTCGGGTTTTGGCACGCAGCAGCGCAACGTCGGCGAGATCGAGAACAAAGGTATCGAAGCCTCGCTGCGCGCCAATGTGTTGACCTGGGATAATCTCGAAATGGACGTTCGCGTGTCTTATGCGACGTTGAAAAACAAAGTCGTCTCTCTCGGCGGTTCCCCGCCGTTTTCCATCGCCGGCTTCGCTTTTGCGCCGCAGCGCGTGGAAGAGGGCCATCCGGTCGGTGTGTACCAGATCAACGTGCCGGTGCCCGACGCGGATGGTGTCTTTAGAGGCGCCGTCACCATCGAGCGGCGAGGCAATCCGACGCCGAAACAAACCGGCTCGCTGGCGCTCGACCTGAAGATTTTCAAGAAAATTTCGGTCTACGGCCTGGCCGAATTTGCGCGCGGCCATTTCGTCTTGAATCAATTGTTGTCGCGCCACATCGTCCGCAGCCAAAGCGGCGACATCGTTTATCCGGAAGATTATGCCAAAGTGCCGGGCGAGCTTAATCCCACGACGAATCGGAAACCGTACGATCGCAACACCGCTTCGGCCATTTTGTTGGAAAAAGGCGATTGGTTCAAAATCCGCGAAGTGTCGTTGCGTTATCAATTGCCGCGCGTCATCGGTGTCAATAGCTTGGCGCTTACTGCCAGCGCGAGAAATCTCGCGATTCTGGGAACCAGCACCTGGTTTGCCGATCCCGAGCTGAGCTTCATCCGCGCCGGCGGCAACCTCGAAGTCGGCGGCATTGTCGGCGCGAACCCCTCGCCGCCCAAGCAATTCCGTTTTGGCGTCGATGTTTCGTTGTAGTTTTGTATACTCGTTTAGGATCATTTTTATATCGTCATTGCGAGCGTTTCTCAGCGAAGCAATCCTTTGAAAACTAAGAGATTGCTTCGGCTCCGCTGTACGGAGTCCAGAAAAGCGGGACAAAAAGCGCCTCGCAATGACTGCAATTTTAACCCTTAACGAGTATAGTAACAGTTTTGTAGTAGTGCCTTTAAGCACCGGACGCAGCAGACAAGATGATGTTTGTCTATGCAAAACAGGCTTTGCCTTCATGCCAAGCTTCTGACGCCTAAAGGCGTTACTACGAACGCTATTTTCAAAGAGGCTCTTTTGGAATCAAGACATTTTATTTATTGTAGTCCTGACCCCTTGTGGGGCACTCTTGACGAACAAACTTTTCGATTTGAAGAGCCGCCCACAAGGGGCGGGGACTACATTACACGGAGATTTCCAATGAAAGCAAAAACCTTGTTTAAAATATTGCCTCATCTCATGGGGATGGCGCTGTTGATGTTCACATTCAGCGCCTGCGAGCTGGTCGATCCCACGAATGTGACCAACCCGCAAATTACCGACGATGCGCTGCGCGAGAACGCCACCGGCGGCACGGCGTCGGTGATCACCGGCCTGCGCCGGCAATTTTCGGTGGCGCTCAATTCGTCGCACATTATCGATGTGGCCTCCGACAATTATTTCAACACCGCGTCGTTTATCTCCAACAATCTTGACCGGCCTTCGTCGGTGACGCCGTTTGATTTAACCTTGCCGACGGTCTATCATTCTTATCAGCAACTGAATGCTTTGGTTGATTTTGGCCTCAGCACCATTATCCCGAACGATAAACAGGCAACGAATGACCAAAAGGGCGAAGCGTATTTTTATAAAGGCCTGGCCCTGGTGATCCTGGCTGAGAATTTCTCATCCTTCCCGGTTGTCGAACTGGGTCCGCTGGTGACAGGCCGTGAGGCCGCGACCCAGGCGGTTGAGGCGTTCAAAACCGGGTTCGCTACCACCACCAACGCGAACATGAGGATCAACTGCAAGCTGGGGTTGGCCCGTGCTTATCGTTTGGCCGGCGACAAAGCGAATGCGGACGCCGAGGCCAAGGCGGCTTTGGCCTTGCCGAATGCAGCGAGTTACGTCTTTTTCGCGCAATATGACGCAGCGACATTGACCAACACGCCTTTCGGCCGCATTACCACGCTGACGGACTTGCAACCGCTGCCGCGGCTGGATTTCCTCGATCCCAAATTCACCACCAACGCCACCAGCATTCCGGCCTTGAAGTCCGAAGAGGCGCACTTGATCATTGCGGAAGTGGCGCTGGTCAACAACGATTTGGCTGCTGCCCGGGCATCAATGGTGAACGCGGTGACGGTAACGCGCGGCCGGGCAACGGTGACGACGTTTCGCGACACGGATCCGCGCACCAATCGTCCCAACGATCCGGCTTTGAAAGTGAAAGCCGGGCCGACCGCGCCGGCGCTTTCAGGCCTGATTCAGAGGCGTGGCGGCACGGGCGGTACCTTAATAACTGTTTACCCGGTTTCCGGAACGAGCGTGACGGCGGCGGATATCAACGCGCAGACCACGGCTAACGCACTGTACAAAACGTTGTATCTGCTGCGCCAGGAAATTTTCTTCCTGGAAGGCCGACGTATGAGCGATCTCGGCGTCCGGCTGCCCGTCTCCATTCGGCAGATTCAAACCAATGGCAATGTCTCAGATGGTGGCCCCGGGACGGTGACGGTTGTACCGGCCTACATCCCCACTCGCGGCGACGATTTAGACAGATTTACCGTCGATGCCGCGACCGCGACGGTGACCGTCGCCACGGATATGAACCAGTTGATCGCCGACAATATCAATTCCGTCTCGCCGTTTCTGGCGCGGTAGCTTCCAAGTAACATGTCATTCTGGAAGAATCCTGTTCAGGCCAAGCACAGTGCTTGATCTTAACAAGATCGTTCCACGATGACATCTTAATGTTACTTGCAGTACTAACCCCGAAAATCAGGGTCAATCGCTGAATAGCAAATTGACCGGTCACTCCGAGTGACCGGTCAATGAAGCTATACGAAATTGAACAATAAGGCTCAACAGAACGTCTTTCACAACGAGACGCTGTTGAGCCTTTTTGCCTTTTAAACGCCGTGAAAAAGCCGTCGTTGAAACTTTCTCTTGCGTTTTTAGGCCGGATTTGATAATTTGATTTAGCGTTTAAGACTTCAATTTTTGATTTTCCCAATCGCATAACTTTTGAACCTTTTAGTTAGATAGAGACAAAATATCATGGCTACTGTAATGGAACCCGAAGTGCTCGTTGCCGATTACACGCCGCCGGCAAAGGAAAATTATCCCGCCGCCCTGCTCCCGGAACGGGACTTGCGCCCGGAGGAGCGAACCAACCTGACCATTGAAGAGGCGGAAACATTGGCGAACGGGGAACCCTTTGAGCTTATCGATGGAAGGATGGTTTTAAAAATGGCTGATACCAAGCATTCCAACATTCAGGGAGTTTTGAACGGGGAACTCTATCTCTATTTTACGCAAAATCCTATCGGCAAAGTGTTGCCTCAACTCAGCCTGCGCCTCTGGCCTGAAAGCAAACACAATTTTCGCGTGCCGGATATTGCCGTCTTCCTGAATGAAAATTTGCACGAAGAGGAAAGGTATGAAAGCCGCGGCCCGGATCTGGCGATCGAAATAGTCTCCGATGACGACACAGCCTCGGCGGTCTTTGCCAAGGCGAGATTGTATTTGGAAAAGGGTAGCCGCGTGGTGTGGGTGGTTTTTCCTGTCGAAAAAAGAGTGACGATTATAACGCCGGCGGAGTGGCGGTGGGAATCGGACACGTTGACTTGCCCGGAGATTTTGCCTGGGTTTAGTATTGAGGTCGAGAAAATCTTCTCCTCGCCGGCACGCAAAGCCTCTTGACTCTCGTCGCATTCTTGGAAACTTTCGCTTGCGTTTCTAAGCTGTTTTTGATACTTTAATTTCGTGCTGGCAAAAAATCAATCTTAAGAATCATTGTCTCATTTAACAAGGCGGACCATCATGGCAACTGTCATGGAACAAGAAGCGCTCACTGCCGATGCCACACCATCCGCGCGGACTTATTATCGCGAGGGGCCGGCGCCTGAAGAAGATTTGCGCCCGGAGGAACGGACTGATTTAACCATTGAAGAAGCGGAAGAGTTGGCGCAAGGGCATTCATTCGAGCTTATCGACGGAAGGATGGTTTTCAAAATGCCAGACCGCAAACATTCCAGAATTCAAATCGCGCTAGGTGCGAAATTGTACAATTATTTCGAGCAAAATCCCATTGGGGAGGTTCTGACGGAATTCAGTCTCCGTCTCTGGCCGGAGAACATTCAGCGCTTGCCCACGCCGGATATTGCGGTTTTCCTGAATGAAAACATCCACGAAGAGGAAAAGTACGAAACCCGTGCTCCGGACTTGGCGATTGAAATTGTCTCTGATGATGACAAAGCCTCGGCAGTTTTTGCAAAAGCGCGAATGTATTTGGAAAAAGGCAGTCGGGTGGTATGGATTATTTTTCCCTTCGAAAAAAGGGTTATGATCATGACCCCCGCCGAATGGCGATGGGAATCGGAGACGTTGACTTGCCCGGAGTTTTTGCCTGGATTTAGCGTCAAAGCCACGGAAATTTTCTCCTCGCCGGCACACAAAGCTTTTTGATCCTCTGCGCCGATATGCATCAAATCAAATGTCGCTGGCGGGAAACATCCTGCTCGCGTTTGGCGTTGCAGACAACGCGGTTTGCGGCGCTCATTCTTTCCTTCTTGTTTCCGCCAGGCTTACACGTCTATTCCCAAGACGGCTCAATTCCGCTTTCCGCTGAGGCCTATCTGCAGCGCCTGCAAACCGCAGGCGCCGATACCCTGCGCGATGAGTATGAAACCGAATTCGTCATTTTGCTGGAGGAGAATGAGAAGAAAGTTTATCAAGCTTTGTCTTTGCCGCAGCGCCGGGATTACATCGCGCTTTACTGGCGGTTGCGCGATCCTGATCCGTTCACGCCCGTCAACGAGAGACTGGAAGAACAGTTACAACGCCGCCGGCACGTGCGCGAGCATTTTCATCTCGATAAGCCGCCTTATTTTGACGATCGCGGCAAAATTTATCTGAAATATGGACGCCCGAAATTTCGCTATGTCGATCCCGGCGGCGTGAACATGACCATCACCCAGGATTTGTCGCTCCTGGTTCCGGACGGCGGCTTCGCGAACGAACAGGTTGTTTTTGACAGCACCGGCATTCGGCGCATTTCGCAAACCAACCCGCCGCATCCCTGGGAAAGAACCGCGTCGATGCTGCCACCGGGAAGCGTCGCGGTGTTGGCAAACGAAACCTGGGGCTACGATCATATTCAGTCCGGCCTGGTGTTTAATTTTGTGCAACAAGGCCAACCCTTCAGGCTGACGCCGGATTTGCGAAACGCGATCAACGGCGGCCGGATGCAGCATCGCATGCTGCAAACCGCCGCGCTGTATTTGCAGCGGCAGACGATTTCACCGGCTTATTTCGAGTTGGCGAGAGACTTGGAAACCATCGGCCAGGAAATGCGCTCGCCAACCGGCGGCGTGTCTTCGCAACGGGTGGAGGATAAAATTTATCGCGCGGTGACGCAGACGGCTTCCGACGTCAAACAGGCCATGCGTGAGGCGCCGCCGGAAGCTTTCATTTATAACTCAAAAACGAATGCGCTGCCTTTTGTCGCCGATATTGCGCAGTTTCGCGGCGAGCAGAATCAAACCCGCGTGGCGATTGGCTTCGGCGTCAATCTCGGCGAGACGGGCATGACCGCCGATTCGAGCGGGAACTGGCTATCGCGGGTAAATTACGCTTATGTGTTGAGCAATCATTTCGGCGAACCGCTGGCCAAAGCGAATCAACAGCAGATCATTCCGATGGCGGCCTCGGGCGCCGCCTCGGTGTTAGGCTCCGTCGGGGTGATGGAATTTACAAGCGCCTCCGGAGCTTATATCTTGTCGCTGCAAGCCGCAGCCGCGAATGGCGCTTACAAAAGTGTCTCCCGGCTGCCCTTCGCCGTGCGGGATTTTCGCGGCAGCCAGCTCATGTTGAGCGATATTCAGTTTTATCTGCAAGTTCCCGCCGTGTCGTCTCAAGCCAATGCCGCGAGCGAGACGGCAGCAACGAAGCCCGTTTTGTATCCGTTTGGCATGGCGCTGCAATCGCTCCCGCTGATTATTTCCTTCGAAATTTACAATTTGACGACCATCGGCTTGGACAAAAATTATCAAATTGATTACAGCATTACCGAAATCAAGCGCGACAAAAATCTGTTGAGCAAGTTAAGCCAACCCTTCAGCAAAAAAGAGGAGATTTCCATCACCATTTCTGAAGTCCGCACCGTTACCCAGCCGGCGGCGCGGGAATCGCTATCTCTGAGTTTGGAAAAACTCCGGCCCGGTTCATATCAACTCGACATTACCGTACGGGCTTCGGAAAATGCCGCGCTCCTTGCGAAGGCGGCGAAACAATTTGTTTTGGCGGAGGGAAATTAGATTGTCTTTACTTCACACCGCTAGTCCTGTGCGTAAACGAGCCTGTATCTCTTGCCAATCGCGGTCTGAAAGATGCCCAATAACGATAACGCTTGTTGAAGGAAGTGTTGCTAGAAAAGTTCTAAATGCAGAAGGGTTGTGTAGTCCGGCTGTAGGCCAATCTTGTAGAATATAATCAGTGGGGCCCGTCGCTCCGGCTGTCTGAGTGGTTAATAAACCAAGAATCATGTCTGGGCGGGTTGTATGATAAACGTCTGTTGACACCACAACTGCGGGCCGTCTTTTTATTCCCAAAGTTCCGGGGAAATCAACCTTAACAACATCGCCGGGTTTGATCATTCGATGGCTCCTAGCCTAATGATTGATCTGCGTGTTTCAAAGCAGCGGTCATGAGATCGTGTATATCATTGTCCGTCCAGATATCACTTTCATCAACTTCTTGTTTGATACCATAGTGCTCTTTGAGAAAGATAATAAAATTCTGTGCCTCAGATATTCGCTCTGGTGGAAGAACGCTGAGATTTCTTAAGATCTCTTTCGCTTGCCGTGTAGTCAACATAAGTGAATCTCCTTGAAAAATTGATAATATCGTCTAAATGTAACAAACCTAACAGAAAAATGCAATGTCCATATTTTTTATTCCGCCAATTCTGCCAGCAGCGCCTTCGCCTCGCGCAAATCCGCCGTCTCAAAACCTTCCGTGAACCAGTTGTAAGCTTCCGCTAACAAAGCGCGAGCTTCGGCGCGCTTGCCTTGTTTCATCCAAAAGCGGCTTAAGCTTGTCGCAACACGGAGCTCCCACGATTTCGCCTGTTGGCGTCGCGCCACCTCGAGGGCGTGGGTAAAACAAGCTTCAGCTTGTTGTTCCTCGGGAGGCATCCGCATCAGCAAAAGCTCGCCTTTGATGCGATAATTTTCAGCTTCAAGCTGGCGCTCCACACCATTCTTGATCACCGCGATTGCTTCATCCACCATTTGCAGGCCTTCTTCGACGCGCCCGATTTTTCCATAGGCTAAAGCCCGCTGCGCAAGTCCGCCGGCGTGGCCGATCATCGCGCCCGAGGCATGCAAGGCGGTCATGCCTTTGTTCACAAGCGCGATGCCTTCATTCTGTTGTCCCATTTCAAATAAGGCGCTGCCCTTCTGGATGAAACCGCCCGCCCGCCAAAATGAGAAGCCCTGTTCTTCAGCCAGCGCAATCAAAGTCTCGCCACGTTCCAGCACAATGTTGATTTCTTGCCGCAATTCGTTTATCCAGGCGGTAAGATTGAGCGCCAACGCCAGCGTAAAAGGATGCTCCAATTTTTTCGCCAGCGCCAAGGCGTCGTCGCTGTGTTTGAGCGCTTGATCGGGATAACCCAATATCCAGGCGGCAAAAGCCAGATAAACCAAACCGACCACCCCGGGATCCTCGCCGTAATCGAAAGCCTCGCTATGATGCTCGGCCGGATTGTATAAACGAACGGCCTCGCTCAAGTATTCATGCGCTGAGACGATTTCACCTCGATAGAGCAAGGCAACACCCAGCATAATATGTGCGGTCAAGCGCAATTCGGGATCTTGTTTGTTGGCGGTCAACTGCATGCACTCTTGCGCCAGCTCGTGAGCGCGCTGCAGATCGGAGCGGATCAACGCGCCTTTCCACAAGCCCAACATCGCGGAAGAAAGCCGGGGCGTCCGCTCGACGTGTTGGCACAATTCGCGCGCGCGGGTGTAGACCTTTTCGACCTCCGGATCCGCATAGCCTTTGATCGCCGTCGTGGCCACGCCGAGGTAGGTCAAAAGCTCGAGTTCCCGCTCATGGCGCTGCACATTTTCCGGAAGCGTCCGCAGCAATTCCAGTCCTTTGGTGAGATGATTGATGGCTTCGACATTGGCCGAGTGTTCGATGGCGCGCCGTCCGGCCATCTCCCAATAAACCACCGCGGTTTCCTTGATGCCGGCCTCGGTGTAATGCTGTGCCAAAAGTTCGGGTTGGGTGAGAATCGTCTCCGTAAAACGATCTTTTAAAACCTCCGCAATGCGCAGATGATATTGCTGCCGCGTGCTTTTCAGCAACGATTCATAAGCCGTGTCCTGGATCAGCGCATGTTTGAAAACATAAATCGTGCCGTTGGCGGGAATGTTTTTGGGGTAAAGCAATTCGGCCTCGACCAACTGCGCCAGACCATCTTGCAACATGTCTTCAGGCAAATTGGCCACCGCCTGAATCAGCTCGTAGGAAAATTCCCGGCCAATGGCGGCGCCGACCTGGGCAATCTCCTTCACCGGCGCCAGGCGATCCAATCGCGCCATCAAAGAATCCTGCAGCGTCGCCGGAATCGCAAGCGGCGCCAAGGGGCCGGCAAGCTCGTAATCACCATTGACTTCGTTGAGCAAACCGGATTCGAGCACCATCTTCGTCAATTCTTCGACAAACAATGGCACGCCGTCGGTTTTGTGGACGATTTGCCGCAGCATCGATTCCGGCAAAGCCCGGCCGCCGGTAATTTGCCCGACCATCATTTCGATTTGCTCGGACGTCAAACGATTGAGCGCGAGGCGATTGATCTCTGAACGAGTTTCCCACGCCGGCGAAAATTCCGGGCGCGTAATGAGCAGCGCGAGGAGAGGCGCCGCCGGTTGTTGTGAAACGAGAAGATCGAGCAGCTCCAATGTCGAGGCATCCGCCCAATGCAAATCTTCCACGACAAAAATAACCGGCTGTTGCTGCGCCATTTTCAGAAAAAGTTGCAGCATGGCCTCGAGCGTTTTTTGTTTTTGGCGCTGCGGATTCAAGCGCGGACCCACTTGACATTCACCCAGCGGCACGCAAAGCAGATCGGAAAATAACGGCATGGCCTCCGCGGCTGGAAAATCATACTGCGCGAGCAGCTTCTGGAGTTTGCCGGTTTTGCTCTCGCACGACTCCTCACGGTGAAATGCCAATAGGCGCTGAAGCAGATCGATGACCGGATAAAGCGCGCTGTTTTGATGATACGGCAGGCATTGGCTTTCCAGCCAAAGATGCGGCGCCTCGCCGAGGCGGTCTTTGAAGGCGCGCAGCAAGCGCGATTTGCCGATGCCGGCTTCGCCTTTGAGCAGCGTGATGTGCATGCGCCCTTGCTGCGTTTGCAGCCAATGCTGCAGCAGCACCTCCACTTCTTTTTGTTTGCCGATCAGCGGCGTCAAGCCCTGGGTGAGCGTTGCTTCGAATCGGCTTTGCCCCTCGGTTTCGTGCAAAACCTTAAACACTTCCAGCGGCAGGGGAATGTCCTTCAATTTGTGCGGCCCGAGCGACTGGCACGCGAAGAAGCCCTGCACCAGTCGATGCGTTGCGGCGCTGATGACGACCGCGTTCGGATCGGCCAGGCCTTGCAAGCGCGCCGCCAGGTTTGGCGTCTTTCCCAACGCGAGTTGTTCCCGCTTGTCGGGCGTCCCCATTTCGCCGACCACGACGAGGCCGGTATGAATGCCGACGCGGACTGCGAGATTGACCCCGATCTCGCGCTGCAGGCGGGCGTTCAATTGCTGCATGTTGGTGAGTATTTCCAAGCCGGCCCGGACCGCGCGCCGCGCTTCATCTTCGTGGGCGCGCGGATAGCCAAAATAGGCGAGAATGCCGTCGCCGAGATACTGCGCGATATTGCCCTCAAAACGATTGATGGCCTCGGCGCAAACCTCTTGATATTGGCGCACCACTTGGCGCAACTCTTCCGGATCAAGCTGGTGGGCGAGGGAAGTTGACCCGACCAAATCGCAAAACATCACAGTTATATGCCGGCGCTCGGCTTTGGGTGATTTATGTTCCGTTGTTGCCGTTGCCAGCGTTGTGCCGGTGAGCGGTGCGCCGCATTGGCCGCAGAATTTGAATCCCGGCGGATTCTCAAAACCGCATTTCGCGCAAATATTTTTCAGCGGCGCCGCACAAGCGCCGCAAAACTTCATGCCTTCGGGATTTTCAGAGCCGCAGCTTGGGCAGTGCATGGAGGTTACGCTGTTTAAAATTGGTGATAGCATTTTCAAAAGGTTATGATCTCAATGTAACATTTTCTGCCATGGATTGCAAGCGCTCTTCGATCCCTGGTGTCATTTTCATACGGATGCTTTTTGCCGGAGTTACTTTCGTTGGCGGCTGAGATGCGGCTCTTTATTCCTGCTTCAGCCGTCCAATAAACGGCGAGCCGGGCAGCCAGAGAAAGCGATTCGCTCAAGAAGTTGGTGACTTAAAGAAGTGCTCTTCAATTTCACGAAGAAGAAAAGGCAAGTTAGGCTTATCGAAAGACAAATTTGGCGCAGGAACGCGATGATGTTTTATATCGGGTGGCAGGTGTTTGTGATGGAGTATGTGTGCAAAAGTCAAGTTTGCGGTTAATTTTTTTCGGGCAAAGTATGGCACAATATGCCTTATGTTTCATGGGCGCATGTTCAGTGATTGCTTAACGCCACGAGATGCGCGTAAGACTCCGGCGTGTCGGCGTCTTCCAAAATATTTCCAGCCGGCATTTCGACTTCCAGGACTGCCTCGGGATGCCGGGCGAGAATTGACTTGCCGCCGGCATCCCCTTTTAAGGTGAGCATTTCAGCGCGATAGCGCAAATCAAAAATCACCGGATTGCCGCGCTGCCCTTTGAACGCCGGCACGGCAATAGATTTTTCCTTTGTCTGAGAAAAGGCGGCGATGAGTAAATTTAATTCGGCGGATTGAATCAGAGGTTGGTCGGCCAGGCAAATCATCACCCCGACTTTTTTTAATAAATTTTTTAAGGAAAATCGGGGCGCAAGCGCTTTTAGTCCGGTGTGAATCGAGCCGGCCATGCCGCTGCGATAATCTGGATTATAGACAATTTTGATTGGCCGTTCTCCCACAACTTTTTGTATCGTCCCGGCTTCATGACCGAGCACCAGGATGACTTCGTCAACGTCCGCTTGCAGAATCGTATCGACAGTACATTCGACAATGGTTTTTCCGGCGAATGGCAGCAGCAATTTATTTTTCCCCGGCATTCGTTTTGATTCCCCGGCGGCGAGAACGAGGGCGGAAAGTTTGAGCATGGCGCTCTGCTATTTGACTAACATGAGCTTCCTGGTTGCAGCAAAATTATCTTCCGCCTGCAAGCGATAGAAATAGACGCCGCTGGGCCAGCCGCTGGCATCTAATGGCGCTTGGTGCCGGCCTGCCGGCAGTTTTTGATCAACCAGAGTCGCCACTTCTTCACCAATTTGGTTGAAGACTTTGAGCGTCACGTGACTCAGACGCGGAAGCGTGAACGCAATCGTCGTCGTGGGGTTGAACGGATTGGGAAAATTTTGCGCCAGGGAAAAATCATGAGGCAAATTCGTCGCCGGCTCATTCACTGAGGTCGTTGGCTGCGCGCTGCGGAAAACCCCGACGCCTATGGTGCCCGCAAAAACGTAGCCGTTCGTATTCACCGCCAGCGCTCGCACGAATAAACTCGATAAACCTGTGTTCAACGGCGCCCAATTGCCGCCATTGTCGATGGAACGAAAGAGGCCGCCGCCTTCGGTGCCGGCAAAAATATATCCCTGCTTGTCAATGCCAAACGCAATGACAAAGCGAAATGTCAGGCCCAGCGAGACTGCAACCCAGGTGTCGCCGTTATCGGTGGAGCGAAAGATACCGCCGCCGTATGTTCCAGCAAAAATGTGGCCACTCTGATTGATGATCAGAGCGCGCATATCGACGTTCGTCAAGCCGATGATGATCTGCTTCCAGCTCGCGCCGCGATCCGTGGAGCGAAAGACACCGCTGAGCGTGCCCGCGAAAATATGGCCTTGCGAATTGACCGCCAACGCCACGATGATGCCGCTGGTCAGGCCGGTGTTGCTCGGCGTCCAGCTTTCGCCGTTATCGGTTGAAATGAAAACGCCGTTGCCGAGGGTTCCGGCGAACAAACGGCCATTGGCATCAATCGCCAGCGAGCGCACATCCAAATTCGTCAAGCCGGCGTTGACCGGCATCCAACTGTCGCCGTTATCGCTCGAGCGCAAAACCCCGCTCTTCTCCGATCCGGCAAACAATTGGCCGGTGGAGTTGAAGACCAGCGCAAAAACTCTGCCCTTGATCACCTCGCCGTTCGGCAGCGTCCAACTGCCGCTTTGATCGTTTGACCGCAACACCCCGGCTTGCTGGGTGCCGGCAAAAACCTGTCCCTTGGCGTTCGTTGCGACAGAATAAATTTTGGTGTCGACCATGCCGGCGCTGGTGTGCGCCCAACTGCCGCCGTCATCGCTGGAATGATAAACCCCGGCGCCGCCGGTTCCGGAAAAAATTTGATCTTGGGCGTTGATGGCGAGCGTGGTCACCGTATCGCTGCCCAGGCCGTTATTGACCGCGGCCCAGCTCTCGCCGTTGTTCGTGGAAATGAATATGCCGCCGCCGTTGGTTCCTGCAAAGATAGCGCCTTTGGAATTGACCGCCAAAATGAGCACCGTCGGATTCGTCAAGCCGGTATTGACTTGCGCCCAGGTGTTGCCGTTGTCGAGCGAACGAAAGATGCCGAAGCGGCTGGTTCCGAGAAAAATATCCCGCGTAGCGGGATTGATCGCAAACGTAAAAATCGTTGCGCCATCCAAGCCCACATTGTTCCAGGTCTCGCCGTTGTCGGTGGAGCGATACACCCCGCGCCCCGAGGCGCCGGCAAAAACGTGGCCGTTGGCATTGATCACCAGGGCAAAATAACCGTTGCGAGGCAAACCGTTGGAAAGAAGAACCCAGTTGTCACCGTTGTTCATCGAGCGAAACACGCCGGTCGAAGTTGATGCAAAGAGATGGCCCTGGGCGTTGACCGCAAGAGAAAAGATTCTGGAGCCATCCAGACCATTACTCACCTCCTGCCAGTTTTCGCCCTTGTCGGTCGAGCGAAAAACACCCTTGCCGTCATCGTCGCCGGCAAACAAATGGCCATTGCGACCGGCGACGATCGTATTGATAAATTTGCTTGACAAACCCTGGTTAACAGGCTTCCACGCGGCGCCCTTGTCGGTCGAGCGGAAGATGCCATTGACCTCGGTGACGGCATAGAGAAATCCACTGGTGTCGACCGCCAGGGCATACATCACGCCGCCGTACGGCCCGTTGAATTGCTGCCAAAAATTTGTTTGTGAAAACGCGGGTTGAGAAGCGCAGGCGACGGCAAGGCTCAGGATGAGGCAGGAGAAAATAGCTCGAGGCTTCATGGCACTTCCTCTGTTTGCTTCCGCACGAGCCCAAAAACCTTGTGGAAATTCTCGAGTTGATCTGCGGGGTTTTTAAGCCGTGTGAAAAATTATGCGGTTTGCAATTAATTGTTTCGTGATTTGACAAATTTTTTGCACAACCAAAATGCGACCGGCCCGGTGGCGACCGCCATGCTGCCGGCGATAATCTCTTTTGTTTCGCTCGCCAGCATGGCAAATAATCCGACCGCCACCGGACAGATCACGGTAAGCCACAAGCCGATTTTTCCGCCGGGCACGCGAAAATAGCGCGACAAGTCGGAGCGACTAAAACGTAATTTGGCCAACGCAAAAAATTCCAGAAAAATTCCGCAGAGAATCACCCAGATGTTGATGATCACCAAGCTTTGAAAATCGCCCCAGGCGAAAATGCTGTAGATCATGCCGCTGAGCACAATGGCGGTAACCGGGGTGCCGTATTTCGGCGAAATGCGGGTGATCGCCTTCGGCAAATAACCATCATGCGCCATCGCAAACGGCAGGCGCGAATAGGAGAGCAGCCAGGTGCTGAACAGCGCCATGTTGGCAATCACGCCGGCGATTGAAACCCAGCCGCCGAGAAACGGACCGCCGATGTTTTCCGCGATTTTGGCGAAATGCCCGGATTCCCAGCTTTGCCAGTTCGGATCAACCGCGAGGCTCACGAGAATCGGCAGGCCATAGCTTACAAGCACGAGCGGAAAGATCAACACCAGCGCGCGGGCAATCGTGCGCTCCGAATTTTTGATTTCCTCCGCGGCCGTGCCGACGCCTTCAAAGCCGCTGATAAACCAAATTCCCATGAGCAAACCCGTGCTCAAAACCGAGGTGAGATTTTTTCCTTCCGGCACGAGCGGCGTCAAGGGAATGTCCGAGACCTTCGGCGCGCCGAGCCCCGCAATCGTATTGAAAAATTTGATAAGGAAATGCGGGGCAAGCACGATCATGACAATGAACGGCAAAGTCATGAACAACACAAAGAGAATCGAGCTGGCGCCGACCAGCTCAACGCCGCGAATGTTCATCAAAGTAAAAAACCAGATGACGGCAAGCGCAATGCCCCAGTGCGTCAGCTCGCTCATCTGCGGATCGAAGAATGTGAAATAATCGGCGACGAGCACGGCGTAAATGGCGCAATCTAAAAACGAGCTGATCCACCACCACCAGCCGGCTTGAAATCCCCAGAAATCGCCGAATGCGGTTTTCACCCAGCGATAAAGTCCGCCTTCAACCGGCAAGGCGCTCGACAGCTCGGCGGACATGAACAGCAACGGCAGTCCCCATAAAATCGGAATGATCAAGAGCAGAATGAACGCCAGTCCCGGCCCGACCGCCGTGACAAATTCTTCCAACCCAAACGGTCCCGAGCAAACGGTGACGTACACGACACACAGCAAGCTTTTCCAGCCGAGCGAGCGTTTGAGAGAGGCCGGGCTCGGGATGGCTGGTGAGGGCAGGGCAATGGCCGTCGCTTGTGCGCTGATGGATAAAGAAGGCGGTTCAGCGGCCATATCGTATTTCTCCCCAAAGTGTTTTTGCCGAAATATAGAAAAGGGAAATTAGGTTCATTTATCTGATTTTTTTGATAAACTACCTGCCGCAGATTTGGGGTATGCGTCAAAAATATACAAAAGCATGGTTAAATGCAAGCAAATAATAAAGGCAAGCGACGATTAGTGTGTGGGGTTGTCGTTATTTGGAGAACGCACTTGCACTATTGAGGCCATTAAGTTTCGGATGGAACAACAAAACCTTACACCACGGGATTGGAGCCTTTCATTGGAAATCGCAGCAAAATTTCCGAGGTTCTTTCGCGCCAACGACCGCTAACGTTATCCATGATTCGCGCGCTTCATTCGGGTTTGGGAATCCCGGCGAAAGTGCTGCTTCAAAAACATAAGCTTTCTGATCGTCGTCGCGCCACTGTTGCCGCATACCCATCTTGACAGGGCGCTATATCATCCCGCTTGGATGAACTCGTGATCGGTCTGTTCTTGCGACATGACCGCGCTCTTAATTCCTGGTTTATTTTTCGTCTGTGCCTGTGAATTATGTCCGATGGGTTAAATCACTCCCACCTCTTTTCCAACTTTCTCAAACGCCTTCACAGCAAAATCCAAATCTTCCCTCGAGTGCGTCGCTGAGATCATCACGCGCAGGCGCTCTTTGCCTTTTGGCACGGTTGGATAGTCGATGGCCATGGCGAAAACGCTATTCTCAAAAAGCTTTTGGCTCAGCGCGCGCGCTTTTTGGGTGTCGCCGACCATGACCGGCGTAATCGGCGTCACGCTCTGGCCGAGATCGAAGCCCAGCGCTTTCATTTTATCTTTGAAATATTTTGTATTCGCCCAAAGCTTTTCCACCAGCTCGCCGGATTCGGCGAGAATATCAACCGCGGCGATGCAAGCCGCGATGTCTGCCGGCGTCACGGCGCTGGAAAAAAGAAATGGCCGCGCGCGCTGGCGCAAATAATCGACGATGGGTTTTTTGCCGGCGATATAGCCGCCAACAACGCCGAAGGCTTTGGAGAGAGTGCCGATCTCGATATCGACGCGGCCGCCGTGCAGGCCGAAGTGGTCGGCAATGCCGCGGCCGGCACGACCGAGCACGCCCTCACCGTGCGCATCGTCCGCCATCGTCATGGCATCATACTTTTCGGCGACTTCGACAATCGCTTTCATCGGCGCAACGTCGCCATCCATGCTGAACACGCCGTCGGTGATGATCAGGCGGTTGCGCGCCGTAGGTTCACTTTTGAGCTTCGCTTCGAGATCGGCAACGTCGTTATGACGATAGCGCACCACTTTGGCTTTCGACAGGCGCGTGCCGTCGATGATGCTGGCGTGATTCAACTCGTCGGAGAAAATCACATCATCAGCAGTGGTGATCGTCGGAATGACGGCTTGGTTAGCCAACAAACCGGATTGCACCGAAATGGTATCCTCGACGCCTTTGAATGCCGCCAGCTTCTGCTCGAGCCGGCGATGCAAAGTTTGCGTGCCGGCAATCGAGCGCACCGCCGCCGGCCCGACGCCGTATTCGTCAATGGCCTTCTTTGCCGCCTCTTTGAGTTTCGGATGATTGGCAAAGCCGAGATAATTGTTGGTGCACATATTGAGCACCCTCTTGCCGTCCACCTGAATCCACGCGCCCACCGCGCTCTCGATGGTGCGGATGTTGATGAATAGGCCCTGCTCTCTGAGGGCTTTGATTTCATTGTTGAGGAAATCGAGTTTGGACATAAAGATCTCCTAATGGCAAGGTTTCGTTTATTCTCAATCGCTTTGGCTTATGCGCGATACCGTTCCTTGATCCCCGGAATCAAATACTCCTCAAACGCGCGCGCTTGATCGTAATCCGGCGCCCACCCCCAATCGCGGCGCGCGGTGGCGTCATCAACATCAGCGGGCCAGGAATCGACGATGGCCTGGCGTTTATCATCAGGCCGGAAGGTGATGTTGGCATGTGGAAATGCCCGCCGTGTCAGTTCGCGAATCTCGCCGGCGGTGGGACTGAAACTTCCGATGTTGTAAACGGATTGCGTTAATTTTTCACGGCGGGCATCATGCAGTTTTAACAACGCATTGATCGCATCCGGCATCGCCATGAACGGAATGCGCACATCTTCGCGCACGAAACAGGCGTAACTCTGCTTTTGCGCCGCCGCGTGCAGCATCTCCGGCGCATAATCGCTCGTGCCGCCGCTCGGCACGGTAGTGGCGCTGATTAAACCGGGAAAGCGAATCGAGCGAAAATCGATGCCGCCCTTTTGGACTTTATCCGCCGCCAGTTGCTGATAATGCGAGGCATAATAACGCCCGAGATGCTCGCAATAGAGCTTGTTGCAGCCGTACATCGTCGTCGGATAATTCCAGGCGGTTTCTTTGATTTTTCCGGCAGCTTGTTTTTCGGCAAGCGAAGGCAATCCGTAAACCGCGATCGAACTGGGAAACATGAATTTGACGGCCTCGCCATGCCAACGGGATTGTTCAATCGCCAGTTTCAGCAAATTGATGGTGCCTTCGACGTTGACGCGGTGGGCGGCTTCCGGCGTGAACTCGGCGCGCGTTGAAAGCAGCGCGGCGAGGTGATAAACGCAATGAATTTCGTATTCGCTTTGCAAACGTTCCAATAAGCGTTGCTCGAGTATGTCGCCGATCACGACGGCGCTGCACAGGCGCAGCAAGCTTTCATCAAGCGGGCGAACATCGAGCGCGATGAGGTGATGCTTGTTTTCAGCGGCCAGACGCGTGATGAGTCCATGGCCCATTTCGCCATTGGCGCCGGTGATTAGAATACCGGGTTTACGAATGTGGTCGGCCATAAATCGCTTCCGGGGGTTGATGAAAATGAAGAAGGGCTTAACGTCTCGATTGTGAGATCAAATAATCCAATTCGGTTACCGCCCGATGGCGAAAAGATGGTGTTGCGTCCTGACGAACATCATTCCCGCAGAAATGGCCGGCGTCGCCATCAGCAGCTCGCCCATGGGATTGGTCGCGAGCAGCTCGAATTTCGGCCCGGTTTTCACGACAAAAACCTGCCCATCTTCGCTCGGAAGATAAACCTTGCCATCGGCTGCCACCGGCGAGGCGCTGAATCCGCCGCCTTGATGCGGAATGCGCTCGCGATAGATTTCTTCTCCGCTCTTCAAATCATAACAATCAAAAATGCCCTGATTGGCCAGCACGTAGAGGTGATCGCCGTAGATGAGCGGCGTCGGCATGTAGGAGCCGCGCTTTTGTTTGCTCCAGGCAATATGCTGGCTCGAAGTTTGTTCGTTGCGGAGAGTAATGTCTCCCACCGCTCCCGCCCGAATGACGAAGATCGGGGCTTCGGGACGCCGGCCGCTCGCCACGACGATCAAATCACCGGAAAAGATCGGCGTCGGTGCGGTAATTTTTGAGCTGCCGCCCAGCCGCCACAATTCCTGGCCCGTGGCCGGATCGTAACTCCGGATGAAATTTGAGGCATTGGTGACCAGCTCCACTCTATCCTTGCCCGGATAAATCGTCGGCGTTCCCCACGAGGGCAACTCTTCGCGCGTGGTTTTCCACACCGTCTTGCCGGTTTTAATATCGACGGCAAGCAGAAAGGACTCGTTTTGCGTATCGCATTGCACGATCACCAGATCTTGATAAATGATGGGCGAACTGGCAGTTCCCCATTCGTAGTCCGGTACGTCGTAGGCGCCCGCGTTGAGCACGCCGAGATCTTTTTTCCAAATCAAGCGGCCGTTCATATCAAAAGCATACAAGCCTTGCGAGCCGAAGAACGCGATCACATACCGGCCATCGGTCGCTGGGGTGGAATTGGCGTAGGTTGCCTTGATATGCCGTTTCTCGCGCGGCACGCCTTCGTAAGCGGTTTTCTCCCAGAGAATTTTGCCGCTCGTTTTATCGAGGGCATAGACCTTCCACTGGTGGGCGGAGCGGTCGCCGGAAGCATCGCCGTCGCCATAAAGACCGTGGCGAAAAGTGGCCTCGCCGCGGCTGCTGATGGCAGTGGTGACAAAAATGCGATTCGCCCAAACCACAGGACTCGAATGCGCCAGGCCCGGAATTTTGGTTTTCCATTTGATATTGACGCCCTGCTCGCCGTTCCAATGATCTGGCAGATTTTGCCCCTCAGCAATGCCGGAGGCATGCCGGCCTCGAAACGAGGGCCAATTATCTTCGCGACGGTCGTCATGAGGAACAGCCAACAAAAAACATAGCGGCGTTATCACGCACGGCAAAAACAAATTTCGTTTCATCAATTTGCTCCCATCTTCCATGCCGAGAAACCGGCGTCGCTTTTACAAGACAGTTTACTGTTTATGGCGCATAAAATATAATACGATTTCACCATTGAGGCGAATCAGAATCATGTCTTGAATGATGAACGTCCGCGCCTCTTTCGGTCCGCGGCCGAGATGCTCCCGCTCAAATTGCGTCATTGCTGCGCTGATATCGGCCTCGAGCTGGCCTTTGGTTTTCTTGGTATTCATTTGCAAAAACGTTTGGACTCAAAATCATCGTCAAATATCATTTAAAATTATGAAATCATCTCGCATTAAACAAGGAATATTTTTGAACGACCGGCTGCCTGTCGCGCCGATTTTCGTTGGCAATTCGTTTCTTTTCTTTTGCAATGGAATTGACAATTCCTCGCAACATGCCGCTAAAAACGAGCTGATGCAAAGGATAAAGCGCGTACCAATAGGGCAAGCCCGATAGTCCCACCGGATCGAAAATCGCCGTTTGGCGAATTTCCATTTCGTCGCCGTGCTTTTCAATCTCGAATTGCAGCCACGCGCGGCCCGGCAATTTCATTTCCGCATGTCATTCCGAAAGTGCGCATCGCTTTTCAGTTCTTGCGCAGCAAATCGCGCAGCGCGCCTTCCAGTTCCGGATGCTTGAATTTGTATCCCGAGGCCAGCAGCCGCGCCGGTTCGATGCGTGCGCTGGAGAGCAGCAGATCATCCGCCATTTCACCGAGCGCCAAACGCGCCGCAAACGCCGGCAATGGAAAAATCGTCGGGCGCGATAAAACCTTTCCCAAGGTTTTGGTAAATTCGCGATTCGTCACCGCGCGCGGCGCGACCAGGTTCGCGGCGCCGTGCAAATTTTCATTCGTCAAAGCATGGCGAAACGCGCCGACTGCGTCATCCAGCGAAACCCAGCTCCAATATTGCTTGCCATCGCCAATGATTCCGCCAACACCCAATTTGAAGGGAAGCAGCATTTTGGCCAGCGCTCCGCCTTTCGGACTCAGCACGAGGCCATTGCGCAAATACACGACGCGAATGCCTTTCTGGCGCGCCGGCTCGGCGGCATTTTCCCACGCCTGACAAACCTCCGCCAGAAAACCACTACCTATCTTGCTGTCTTCGCGCAAAATTTCATCGCCGCGATTTCCATAAAAACCGATCGCCGAAGCGCAAACCAAAACTTTTGGCGGCTTCGCCAATTTGGCGAGCGTCTCGCTCAGCAGCGTCGTGCCTTTCACACGGCTATCGCGAATTTTGGCTTTTTGCGCCTCCGTCCACCGGCGCGCCGCAATGCTTTCGCCGGCAAGGTGAACGGCCGCGTCGAAGCCTTCGATTTCTTTCGCACTCAACGTTCCTGCCGCCGGATTCCATTGCACAACCGGCTCGCGGCTCTGCAATGGCGCGCGCGTTAAGCGCGTGACACGATGATCGAGCGCTTTAAGAGCCTCGATCAACGCCGTGCCGATCATTCCGGTTGAACCGGTGATGAGAATATTCATATCCATGCCTCCTTTGAAATTAGTATTCACTCAATATGGCGCAAAAAAGATTTGATGTCAAGCGCCAACTTCGCCGCGGCGCTTAATCTCACGATTTGGCGAATAAACGTTTGATTTTTGCTTAGGCCATCAGCATTAAATCCTGGCGTTGAACTTGGCGCTTGACATCTTGATCGAATGTGATTATATTGATGGCAACAACTGGCTCCGGCTCATCCTCAAATCATGAAAAATTCTATGACTTTCCCATTTGTGCTATCAGATGTATCTATGATTGAGTCCGCGCGGTGATCCATGTCGAAGCGAGTGCTGGTGATCGGCGCCGGATTGGGCGCATTAAGCGGCGCGCTGCGGCTGGCGCGCCTTGGATTTGACGTCACGCTCTTTGAAAAAAACCCGCAAATCGGCGGCAAGCTGCACGAGAAAAAATTGGGCGACTATCGTTTCGACGCCGGCCCGTCGCTCTTGACCATGCCGTTCGTCATCGACGAACTGTTCGAGTTTCTGGGATTCGCGCGCCGGGATTTTTTGGAGTTCGTGCCGGTTGAGCCGATTTGCCGCTATTTTTATCCGGACGGCGCGACCCTCGAGGCGAGCGCCGACGTCGAGAAGATGAAACGTGAGATTGCCAAACTCTCTCCACGCGACGCGACGGCCTACGAAAAATTTCTAGATTATTCCGGGCGAATTTATAGCTTGACCGCCGATATTTTTCTGTTCTCGCCGATTCACGAGTTCGCGGAAATTTTGAAATGGCGAAATGTGCCAACGCTGTTCAAGCTGCCGCAAATCGACCCGCTGCGCACCGTGCACCAAGGCGTTTCGAAATTTTTTAAAGATGCGCGCCTGGTGCAGTTATTTGACCGTTATGCCACCTACAACGGCTCCGATCCGTATCGCGCGCCGGCGACGCTGAACGTGATTCCATATGTCGAATATGTTTTGGGAAGTTATTATATTCGTGGCGGCATGTATCGTTTGGCGGAAGCGCTGCTCGATGTTGCGGGCAAGCTCGGCGTGAAAATTCATATTTCGCGCCAAGTTGAAAAAATTTTGCACGACGGCAGGCGCATCACCGGAGTGCTGGTCGACGGCGACAAGATTGCCGCAGATCACATTCTCTGCGGCCAGGACGTCGTGGTGGCTTACAATCAATTGATCGGCGGCTTCACGAAACGCCGCGCCAGACTCAATCGCCTCGAGCCCTCGTGCTCCGGCTTGGTTTTTCTCTGGGGCGTCGGCAAAAAGCATCCGGATCTGGCGCATCACAACATCTTTTTCTCCGGCGACTATAAAAAGGAATTTGCACAAATTTTTGAGGAAAAACGGCCGCCGGATGATCCGACGGTTTACGTTGCGATCACGAGCAAAAGTGATCCTGATCATGCGCCGGAAAATGGCGAGAATTGGTTCGTCTTGTTGAATATGCCGTATTTGACCGGGACGATGAATTGGCGCGAGGAAACCGCGCGCGTGCGGGAAATCGTCTTGACCAAATTGCGCCAAATGGGTTTTGATATCGCAAACCGTATTGAAGCCGAGTTCGTACTTTCTCCAAACGACTTTGAACAAAATTATCTCAGCAATCGCGGCAGCATCTACGGTATTTCATCCAACAGTCGCAGCACTGCTTTCAAGCGTCCGGCCAATCGCAGCCGTGACCTGCAAGGGCTTTATTTCGCCGGCGGCTCGACGCATCCCGGCGGCGGTATTCCGCTGGTTTTGCTGTCGGGAAAAATCGCGGCGGAGTTGATTGCAAAAAATAGAAAATTGGGTTTGTAGTGGTGCCTTTAGGCACAAACCTCTTGGATGAAAAAAATGTGCGGATATAAAGTTGGAAAAGTTTGCTGTCAAATAAACTCTTGCGCCTAAAGGCGCTACTACGAAATAATGAAAAAAATCATCATCATCGGTTCCGGCTTTGGCGGCCTCGCCGAAGCGATTCGCTTGCAAGCCCGCGGTTTTGACGTCACGATTCTCGAAAAGAATGCAATGACCGGCGGTCACGCGTATCAATTCAAGAAAAGCGGCTACACCTTCGACATGGGGCCGTCGCTGATCACGGCGCCGGATATCATCAAAGCCGTTTTTCGCGCGGCGGGCAAAGATCTCGAAGATTATCTCGGCCTGATCAAGCTTGATCCGTATTATCGCATTTATTTTCACGGCGGCACGCATCTCGATTACTCCGGCGACAGCCGCGCGATGAAAGCGCAGATGGCGGCTTTCAATGCGGATGATGCAAAAAATTATGACCGCTTCATGCGCGACTGCCGCAATATTTATGAGGCGGTGATTGCCGACGGGTTGGGCGCGACGCCGTTTGTGAGCTTGAAAACGATGCTGCATTTCATTCCCCGCGCGCTCAAGCTCAAGGCGGTTGCTCCCGGACATGCCTTTGTCAAACGCTATTTTAAAGATCCGCGCCACCGCTTCACGTTTTCGTTTCATCCGCTGTTCATCGGCGGCAACCCGTTTCGCGCGCCGAGCGTTTATTTAATGATCCCGTATCTTGAAAAAGCCGGCGGCGTTTGGTTCACGAGAGGCGGCATGTATAGCTTGGTGCAAGCTTTCGCGCGGCTTTTCGATGAGCTGGGTGGCATGATTGAAACCAACGCGGAAGCGCAGGAAATCGTCGTGCAAAATGGCCGCGCGATCGGCGTTCGTGCGAACGGCAAATTTCATCGCGCCGCTGCCGTCGTCTCAAACGCCGATTGGGCGCACACGCAGCGCGAGCTGATCAAGCCGGAGCATCGCCGAAAATGGACGAACCGCCGCGTCGAAAAAATGGATTATTCGATGAGCGCCTTTCTGCTCTATCTCGGCGTGCGCAAAAAATATCCGCAATTGCAGCATCACACCATCATTCTGGCGGAACGGTACAAAGAGTTGATTCGCGATATTTTCGACCGAAAAATTTTGGCTGATGATTTTTCGATATATTTGCACGCGCCGACAAAAACCGACGTGACGATGGCGCCCAAAAGCTGCGAGAGTTTGTATGTGCTCGTTCCCGTGCCGAATCTCGCGAGCAACATCGATTGGCCCAAAACGGCGAAACCTTTTGCCGAGAAGATATTAAAATACCTGGAAGAAGATTTCGGCCTGCAAGATCTGCGTGCTAATCTCGACGTGCTGGAAATTTTCACGCCGGAGGATTTTAGGCAGAAGCGCAATTCATATCTCGGCACGCCGTGGGGTGTCGAGCCGAAGCTGATGCAGACAGCGTATTTCCGCCCGCACAACCGCAGCGAGGAAATTCAAAATCTTTATTTCGTCGGCGCCGGCACGCACCCCGGCGCCGGCCTGCCCGGCGTTTTGCTCACGGCGGAAGCAACCGAAAAACTAGTGATCGCAGATTTGGGCATTCCTCAGTCACGCAAAAAAGTCGGGGAGTTGGCTGGAGAACAAATTCTCGCTGCGTGATTGTGTTGCAGATTTTAGCAACAAACGTTTCATTTTAATTTACCAGCATCGAGCAACCAGCAACCAGAAAATGAAATTCTGGCTCGAACCAGCGCATCGAGCGGCTTTCGAGCACGCTCGGCAAATTACCGCCTATTACTCCAAAAGCTTTTACCTCTCGGCTTGCCTGTTGCCGGTGGAAAAGCGCTGGGCGACGTTTGCCGTTTATGGTTTTTGCCGTTATGCCGACAACTTGATCGACACGCAGCGCAACCGGCAGACGGCGGAAATTTTGCGCGAAATCGAGTTTCTCGCCCACGAGCTGCGCGTGGCGTATCGCACCGGCGAATCCGAGCACCCGATTTTGCGCCCGTTCATCGTCGTCGCTCGGCGCTACGACATTCCCCTCAAATATCCTCTCGACTTGCTGCGCGGCGTGCAAATGGATATTCAACACACGCGCTATCAAAATTTCGACGAGCTGTATGTTTTTTGCTATCGCGTCGCCGCCGTCGTCGGCTTGATGATGACGCACATTTTGGGTTACGAAAAGGGCGAAGCGTTTGCCCATGCTGAAAAACTTGGGGTCGCCATGCAATTGACCAACATTCTGCGCGACGTGCAGGAAGACAAGGACATGGGCCGGATTTACATTCCGCTCGACGAGCTGTGCGCGCATGGCTGCAGCGAAAACAACGTTCTCGAAGAGCGCATGACGCCGGCCTTTCGCGAGCTGATCAAGTTTCAAGTCAATCGCGCGCATTCATACTATGAGGCTTCGGCTGCCGGCATTGCGATGCTGCAGGCTGACGCCCAGTTTGCGATTCATTCGGCGAGCCGCATCTATCGCGGCATTCTCAAGCGCCTGGAAGCGCGCGATTACAATCCCTTTCTCGGCCGCGTTTACGTGCCGAAACATCGGAAATTCGGCATTCTCTTTCAAGCGATTGTGCGCACCAAAATCTCCTCGATGCAGGAGCGCCTGGCGATGGCGGCAGGGTTGAGCCTAAGGTAGCGATAACCCCGATTTTGCATTATATGCTCAAAACCGCCACCAAATGGATTTCAACAACCAAAGGAAAATCGGGGTTTGACTTTTGGATGTGCAAAATTAAGGGATAACATTTATCTTGATTTTCTGTTCTACTGTTTTAATTTGGAAGAGAGGGCTTGAAAAGCTTGACGCGTTCACGAGCAGGAAAAATTGGACGACAATTCACCAGGAGACGCGGCATCCGGCTTTCGCCATGACGAAACAACGGCATGATCAAGGCACGACACGCAGCATGGGCCGATCGAATTTTTCATCCGTATGTGATCCGGCTTTTCGAACGGCGCTTTCATGCCATCCATCTGCTCGGTGGGATTCCGGAAACCGATCCGGATTTGCCGTTGCTGCTTTTGCCCAATCACAGTACGTGGTGGGACGGATTCTTTGTGTACCTGCTCAACAAAAAAATTTTCCGCCGCAAGCCGTACTTGATGATGCTCGAAGATCAGCTCGCCCGCTATAAATTTTTCTCACGCCTCGGCGCGTACTCCATCAATCCACATTCGGCTGCCAGCATCAAAAATTCGCTGCGCTATTCCGTCGATATTCTCAACGAGAAGATCTCGCCGCGCCCCATGTTGTGCATTTTTCCGCAAGGCGAATTGCTGCCGTGGGACCAGCGGCCATTGGTTTTTAAAAATGGCTTGGAAGCCATTTTAAGCGGGTACGGCGGCAAGGCGAATTTGCTGCCGCTGGCGATTAAAACGATATTCTTGAACGAGCAGCTTCCCGAAGCCTTTTTTCTGTTCGGTGAAAATGCCATTGCGAACAGCAATACGTTCACCGGCATGCTGCGTTTGCAAGAAAGCGAGGAGTCGCTGCTCGACGAGTTGAGCCAAAAAATTGTCAACGGCGAAAAGCGCATGATTTTGCTCGGCGGCCACAAATCGGTGAAGAGGGCTTTTGATTTCACACGCGGAAGACAAGCTCAATCTCTCAAAACAGAAAGGCGCGATGTTGACCGCACTCCTGCTTAGCCTCGTCGCCATTCTGAGCGTGGTGCTGCTGGTCACGTTGGTGAATGCGTTCACCGCGCCGATGCTGAAAAATGCGCCTGCTCTCCAAAACACGCCGCGCGTTTCGGTGCTCGTTCCGGCGCGCAACGAAGAAAAAAATATCGGCGACTGTCTCGCCAGCCTCGTCAAGCAAGATTACTCAAATTTGGAAATTCTCGTTTTGGATGACGACTCGACGGATCAGACGGCCGCCATCGTTCGACAATTTTCTGCGCAAGACAGCCGGATCAAGCTCATCGAAGGCGCGCCGCTGCCGGCAGGTTGGCTCGGGAAAAATTGGGCGTGCCATCAGCTCGGTGAACGCGCGCGAGGAGAAATTTTTATTTTCACCGATGCCGATAATCGTTATGCGCCGCCGGCGATTTTGCACACGATCGGCTGGATGCAAAAATTGAATCTCGGCCTGCTTTCCGCCTTCTGCCATCAGATCACCAAAACGTTGCCGGAAAAATTGGCGGTCCCCGTCGTCAACATGCTGGTTTACAGCTATCTGCCGCTGTGGCTCACCTATTACAGCAAAGCCCCTTCTCTCGCCGCGGCCAACGGCCAATGGCTGGCGTTTACACGCGCGGCGTATCAAAAAATCGGCGGGCATCGCAGCGTGCGCCATCACGTCGTCGAAGATGTGGAATTGAGCCGGCTCGCAAAGCGCTGCGGAGAAAGAATTCTCGCCGTTTCCGCAAAAGACGAGGTGTTCAGCCGCATGTATCACTCCGCCCGGCAAGTTTGGGAGGGTTATTCCAAAAATCTTTTTGGGTTGATGAATTTCAAATCCATGCCGTTTTTTACCGCGTTGGCGCTGTTGTTCTTCATTCACATCGCGCCGTATATTTTGGTTTGGCTCAAGCCGGCGACCCCGCTCGCGCTGATTGCCATTGCCATGAACATTTGGATTCGTCTGATTCTCTCTTTGAAATTTGCGCAGCCTTTGCTGGTCAGCGCGCTGCTCCATCCGGTGTCTATTGCTTACACAATTTTGATCGGCCTCAATTCATTTCGCTGGCACAAAACCGGCGGCATCAAATGGAAAGGACGATTGGTGGAAGCGGGCGCGGCATGAAATTGGATCGAAACAAAATTAAAATTATTATTCTTTACATTCTTCTCATCGCCGGCGGCCTGTGGCACATGCTCGGCGTGCTGCAAAACGCCATGCGTCTGCTCGCCGCGCCGATGATTGTAGCGCTGTGTTTGGCGCTTTGTTATGAGTATCTTCGCAATCATTTCAATCGAAAATTTATTCTTTGGGGCGTGTTTGTTTGCATGGCCGGTTTTTTTATCGAGCTGATCGGCGTGAAAACTGGCGCCATTTTCGGCTCGTATTTTTACGGAGCAATTTTGCAGCCGGCGATTTGGAATATTCCCCTTGCCATCGGCTTTGCCTGGCTTGCCATGATCGTTAGCTCGGCCGCAATCTCGCAATATCTTCTTCCTGCGCGCTTCTTGCAGCAGCCGGCGCGTATTGCTTTGGCCATTGCCATGCTGATGGTGATTTTCGATTTGTTCATGGAACCGGCGGCGACCAAATTGGGCTATTGGACGTGGAACACGGAAAGCATACCGCTGCGCAATTATCTCGCCTGGTTTGTTTTTGGCTTCCTTCTATCGTATATTGGCTTGCGGCTGGGCTTATTCAGGAAAAAATCTTCTGCATTGGCCGCACATGCGTACATCGCCCAACTTTGTTATTTTGTGTTGGTGAGTTTGGCTTAATTTAACAAAATCACGAGGGAGAGTTATGAAAAATTTTCGAGTTGTTTTCCTGCTCGGCGCCATCTCGATGTTGGCGAGCTGCAGTTCACCGCGGAATTTGCATGAACAGCTTCATGCCCTTTTCGACGAAGAATGGAATTTTCGCTTGGTTGAAGAGCCGGTTTTCGCCACGTCGACAGGAAATCATCAATACGATGATCGTTTGCCGCAAGCGACGATGGCCGCCAAAACTCGGCGCGTCGAGTTTTGGCGCAATTTGTTAAGCCGCCTCGAAAAAATTGATCGCGCGCGGTTAAGTCACGACGATCAGATCAACTACGACATTTTCAAATTGCAGTTGGAAGACAATCTCGCCAACTTCGAGCACAAGGCGTATCTGATTCCCTTTACCGTTGACGACGGTTTTCATATCGGCTTTGCCAGATTGCCGAATCAAGCGCCGCGGGCCACGGTGCAGGATTATGAAAACTACATCAAACGCCTGCGCGCGTTTCCTGAATATGCGGCGCAACACCTCGATCTTTTAAAGGAAGGCTTGCAAACCGGCATCACCATGCCGCAAGTCGTTTTGCAAGGCTATGAAGTCACGATGGCAACGCATGTCGTCGACGATCCCGCGAAAAGCGTTTTTTATGCGCCGTTTGCCAAATTTCCCGCCGCCATGCCGGAGACCCAAAAAACGCGGCTCAAACAAGCAGGTGAAGCGGCTATTCGCGAGGCCATCGTTCCCGGCTATCAAATGCTGATGGATTTTTTTACGAAGGAATACATTCCGAATGCGCGCGCGACGATCGGCGCTGCGGATTTGCCGAATGGCCGCGAGTATTACGCGCAGCGCATACGGCATTTCACCACGCTGGACATGAGCGTTGATGAAATCCATCAGCTCGGCCTCAGCGAGGCGCAGCGCATTCGCAGCGAGATGATGGAGATCATCAAGCAAGTCGGTTTTAAAGGCGATTTCGCGGCGTTCCTAAAATTCTTGCGCACCGATCCGCAATTTTACGCGAAGACGCCGGAAGAGCTTTTGAAGGAAGCGAGTTACATCGCCAAGCGCATGGATGCAAAATTGCCGGCGCTTTTCAAAACGCTGCCGCGCTTGCCGTACGGCGTGCAAGCCGTGCCCGAGCATTTGGCGCCGAAGTACACCGGCGGCCGTTACGTCGGCCCGGCGATCGGCAGCACCGAGCCTGGTTATTATTGGGTGAATACGTACGCGCTGGAGAACCGGCCGTTGTACATTCTCGAATCGCTCACGCTGCACGAGGCGGTGCCCGGCCATCATTTGCAAAACGCCCTGGCGCGCGAAATGGAAGGCTTGCCGAATTTTCGGCGCTTCACTTATCTTTCGGCGTTCGGCGAAGGCTGGGGACTTTATTCCGAGCGGCTTGGACTCGAAGCGGGATTTTACACGAATCCGTACAGCAATTTTGGGCGATTGACTTACGAGATGTGGCGCGCGTGCCGTCTTGTTGTGGACACCGGCATTCACGCGAAAGGCTGGAGGCGCGAGCAGGCGATGGAATTTTTAGCCTCGAACACGGCGTTGTCGCTGCACGAAGTTCGGACTGAAACCGATCGTTACATCTCGTGGCCCGGACAGGCGCTGGCGTACAAAATCGGCGAGCTGAAGATTCGCGAGCTGCGCCGCCAAGCCGAAGCGGCGCTTGGCGAAAAATTCGATCTTCGGGAATTTCACGATGTGGTGTTGCGCAACGGCGCGATTCCGTTGACGACGTTGGAGGGCGAGGTGCAAGCGTATATTCAAACCAAGCTTTCGAATTAAAACGAGGGTTCATGAAAAACGGTTGATTAAAAAAAAGCAAAACGATTAAAAGCTTCAATGGTTTTTCCCTCAATCGCCTTGCCTATCATTATGCACCTGAATAGTTGTCGATTTTTTAAATAAAGGATAAATCAATCGTGGCAAGAGGCCGTGTGGAAATTTGTCCATGCTTTCAAACCCCAGTTTGTCCGGCTGGTCTTTATCGGCGGGCAAATACGCGGTGCCGAAAAGCCAATCCCACAAACAGAGCACGACGCCGAAGTTTTTTCCATATTGACCGTGCAAAATGACGTCGTGGTGCCACACGTGCATGCGCGGCGAATTGACGACGTAGCGCAGTGGCCCCCAGTTGAAATTCAAATTCGAATGATTGAGATGGCCGATCAGCGTCGAAACCACGGCGATCCACAAAATGACGTCGCCGTTGACGCCGAGCATCACCAGCGGCAGATAGGTCAAGCCTTTGTAGACCACGATCTCCATCCAGTGAAAGCGCATGTTGCCGATCCAATCCAGCTCCTCGATGCTGTGATGCAGCTTGTGAAACTCCCACAGCAGCGGCACGCGGTGCAGCAGATTGTGTACGAGATATTCGAGAAAATCCTTGAACACGAGAAAGACGATGAACTGCACCCACAGTGGGCTGCTGGCCAAGAGTTGAATTGATTCCGGCGAGGGCACGTTCCATTTGCCGAACCACGGATTGAGTTGTTGAATGAGCCAACTGCTCACAAAGGCAATCGCCACGCCGGCGTAATGCCCGTTAAAAACCAGCCAGAAAAAATCCTGTCCGATTTGCCGGCGAAACACTTTTTGTTCCGCGCGCCACGGCGCGAGGCGTTCGAGAATCCAGCAAAACAACGAGACCGCCAGCAGCCAAAAAAAATAACCGCGCGTGTCCCAAAGAATGTGCAGCATCTTCCAGCCTCCGAAGGTTATGATGAACCGGTTGAATATAATACTTTCAGGCTTACGCGGCAAGAAAAATGTTGTCTCACGATTGCCGGCAATCAGAGGCTTGACTTTGGCCTTAAAGTTAGTTAGTTTTCAATAGGCAATTTATTTGAACGAGGTTTGAAAGATGATTTCTCAACAAACCATCGATGATGCCGTGCAACGGCTCATTGCGGCGGCGCATCCGCTTAAAATAATACTATTCGGCTCTTACGCCCGCGGCGAGGCCAGCGAAGATTCCGATCTGGATTTCCTGGTGATTGTGCCGAAGTTGGCAAACAAACACCAGGAGATGGTGCGCTTGCGGCGGGTGCTGCGGCCTTTACGAATTCCGGTGGATGTTTTGGTGGCTTCAAAGGCGGAGATCGACGAGTGGGGACATCTGCCCAGTACTGCACTTTATTGGGCGCTTCAAGAAGGAGAAGTGGTTCATGAAGCAACCAATTGATCTCGCTCGCCAATTTCTGGCTGTGGCCGATAATGATATCATGGACGCGCTTGATCGAGAGCGCGCCAAAGCAATTGTGAACGCTGTCCGTAAATGGGCTGACGAGCAAATCAACGGACCCACTCCTCCATGATCCACTTTCAAAATCTCCAAAAACACTTCGGCTTAAAAACGATTTTTGACGGCGCCTCGGCGCATATTTCGCCGAAAACGCGTGTCGGCCTTGTCGGGCCTAATGGTTCAGGCAAAACCACGTTGTTTCGTATGCTTATCGGCGAAGAGCAATGCGATGGCGGCAGCATTGTCGTCGCTAAGGGCGCGCGTCTCGGCTATCTCAAGCAGGAGGTGTGGGACAATCCCAACCGCAGCATTCTCGCCGAAACGTTGGCCGGGTTTCCTGATCTGCAAAAGATGGAGCAAGAGTTGACGGAGATGGAGCGGCAGATGGCGGACGATCATCATCCGGAGCTGCTCGAACGTTATGGCAAGCTGCGGCAACGCTTCGAGACGCAAGGCGGGTACGAGATCGAGCATCAAGCCAAAGCCATTCTCAGCGGCATCGGTTTTCGCCCGGAACAGTTTATGCAACCGCTGCACCAATTCTCCGGCGGCTGGATGATGCGCGTCGCGCTCGCCAAACTTTTGCTCGCCAAGCCGGAAGTGTTGTTGTTGGACGAGCCGACCAACCATCTCGATCTCGAAACCGTCGTCTGGCTGGAAAATTTTCTGCTCGAATATCCCGGCACCATCGTGCTGACGACACACGATCAGGTTTTTATGCAGCGCATCGCCGAGCGCATCATCGAAGTCAGCCAGCGCAAGCTGCACACGTTCTTCGGCAGCTTCGAAGATTACGTCGAAGAGAAGGCGGCGCGGCAGGAGCAGCTCGAAGCGCAATATCAAAATCAGCAAAGAAAAATCGAACACACCGAGCGGTTCATCGAACGGTTTCGTTACAAAGCCACGAAAGCACGGCAGGTGCAAAGCCGCATCAAAATGCTCGAAAAAATGGACAAAGTGCAACTCGTTCACGACACACCGAGAGCGATGAAATTCCGCCTGCCGCAGCCGCCGCGCTCGGGGCAGGAAGTTGTCCAGTTGTCCAAAGTCATCAAACGCTATGGCGAAAAAACCGTTTACGAGAATCTCGATTTCACACTCTTGCGCGGCGAGAAAGTGGCGCTGGTGGGGCCGAACGGCGCCGGCAAATCGACGTTGACCAAAATCATTGCCGGCGCGGTGGAGATTCAGGGCGGCGCGGTGCTGTATGGCCATCACGTGACGATGGATTATTACGCGCAGCACCAACTCGAGATTCTCAATCCGGCGGCCACGATTCTCGAAGAACTGACGGCAGTGACGCCGCATCTTACGCCGGAGCCGCGCCGCACCCTGCTCGGGGCGTTTCTCTTTTCCGGCGACGATGTCTTCAAACCCATCGCCGTGCTCTCCGGCGGAGAAAAGGCGCGCGTGGCGCTGGCGAAATTGCTGTCGCGTCCGGCCAATCTGTTGGTGATGGACGAGCCGACCAATCATCTCGATATTCTGTCGCGGCAAGTGCTCGAAGACGCGCTGTCGGATTACGAAGGCACGCTGATTTTCATCTCGCACGACCGGGCTTTTATCAATTCGATTGCGAACCGCATCGGCGAAGTTCGGGAGGGGGAAGTACGCAGTTTTCCGGGGAATTATGATGATTATGTCTGGAAGAAAGAGCAGGAGGTAGGACCCCGATTTTCCATTTCAGAAAAACATAATAAGGAAGTCGGGGCCAGTTTGTCAACGGCTGCTTTTCACGAAACGAGCGCGCACGAGATAACTCCATCCCGCCCCAAAAAAGACGGCCGCCGCGCCCGCGCCGAGCGCATTCAAGAACGCTCGCGCCGGCTCAAACCGCTGCAAGAAAAATTAGCCGCGCTGGAAGAGCAGATTGCAAATTTTGAAAAAGAAAAGGAAGAGCTTACCGCCGCGCTTTGCGATCCCGCCGTGATGGCCGACAGCGCGCTGTATCCGCAAAAACTCAAACGCCACGCCGAGCTGGAAACGCGTTTGCAAACTTGCTACGACGAGTGGGCCGTCGTCGCCCAGCAGATCGAGGTGACGCAAGCCGAATTTAAGGATATCTAACCCGCAACACCACCTTCCCAAAATTCTTATTCGCCGCCACATGCGCGTGGGCTTTGTCGGCTTCGGCGAGCGAAAAAACCGAGTCGATCACCGGATGAATCTGCTGGTTGATGAACAGCGGCAAGGCTTTCTCTTTGAAAGCGGCGGTAATGGCAACTTTTTCCGATAGCGAACGGCTGCGCAAAACCGAGCCGATGATGTCGGACTCGCCGACCGGCGGCGGATACAATTCGCGGCGCTGCAACAGATCGGCGCGATTCACCGCGGTGGCGTAAATCTCGATCAAAACCGCATCCGGCGCGGGTTTTGGCGTTGGCGCTTCTGCCAGATAAAACGAACGAGCCGCATCGTCTTTGACGAGAATGGCTTGCATCACAATTCAGCTGCCATACCAACGGTGTTCGCGGTTTCGGCCGGGAGCAAATCTTCCTGTTCCACTTTATAGTGTGACTGGCCATTGACGGAATCTTTGAACGGCCGGCCTCGATCTAAATAGTCCAAAATCCCGACTGGCAAGTGCTCGTAAAAAGACCCCAGTTGTTCTTTGATCGTGTTGTGGTAGTACGACGGCGGCACCGTGCTTTCCCCTGAGAAAAACTCAATAAACTCACGGTCGGTTGCCATCCGGTGGCGCATTTTGACATGTTGCCGATAACGCCCTCGTCCTTCCGATGAAACGGCGCGGACAAAGTTCATCCATCGCGGCACCGGATTCTTGTTGGCCTGGAAACGTCGCCATATCGTGCGTGGCGCAAAGGAGTATCGCATCAAGCCAACCAGATGATCGTAAAATTCGAGGGTGACATAATTCTTTAGCTTGACGTTGAGGGCGGAATTATTGTCGAGAAAATGAAAAGGAACGTCGAGCACCCGGCCGGCGCGCTGGAGCTCGAGATTGAGCGGCGCCGAATTGCCGAACGCCGTAAACATCGAATAGGCCGGAAACGCCGCCGGGGCCAGATCGAGAAAGCGTTTGGTCAGCTCGAACGGTAAGGCGCCGGAATCAACGTCGAGCCCCAAAACAAAATTAGTTTGCACGTACGGGATGTAATGCGCAATCATATTGACGTGCTCGGCCACCGATTTGACTTTGTCCATGCCGAAATTTTTGCCCTGCTTGGATTTGTCATTGCAATCGAACCACGACTCGATTCCGGGCAGCATCGCGACAAAGCCATTCCGCTGCAGCCGCTGCAGATGCGGCTCGCTGAGCAGTGATAGGCTGCTCTCGGCGGCAAAGCGAACGGCGCCGGGCTTGACGGCCTCCTCGATCACGCCCATATAATCGTCGAACCGCACGCCGAAGTTGGGATCGTGCCAGCCGACCGCCGGCTGTTTGAACTGCGTCTGCAAAAAAACTAAATCTTCGCGAATTTGATCGTAAGGCAACGGTTGATAGTCAATCACGGAGTCAACACAAAAACTGCATTTGTAGGGGCAGCCGAGACTGCCGATCATCGGCACGATATGGAAGAAATCGGTTTTGTCCAAAGTTTGCCGGATGAATTTCCACCGCTCGCGCACCCCGGGCAGCGTGTTGGGCTGTTGCGGCGCGCTGAGCATAACCCCGTTGGTGAGATGCTGCGAACAATCCTGCAGCAGATCATGGATGAGCGTTTTGTCCGCGAACCCGACGACGTAATCGAAATAATTTCTGGCATCATCGGCATAAGACCGGGCATGCGGCCCGCCGAGAACGGTGACGACGTTTTGCTTGCGAAAGAGATTCGAGATGCTGTAAGCCAGAAACGCGGCCTGGGTAAAGGCGCAGACGAACAGGACGTCGATATCGTGCGGAAGCTCGCGCTGCAGATCTTCAAAACCGGTATAGGTGACGAGATGGACTTCGTGACCCATTTCTTCGGCCCAGACCGCGACGACTTGCGGCATGATCGAAGCGAAATTCGGATTCATAATCCGGGCATAGAGGGCGGTGAGCGGCCTTTTGGTAATGAGATCAATGATGCCGATCTTGAGCAACTTGCGGGTCTGCCGATTGGCGATGCGGATAGGATTCATCTTCGTCTCCTTTGGGAATGAAATGTGAGGAAAACCACATCAGTCAGGTTGCGCCTGTAGAGTCGTCTTCGGCAAACCCACGTCGTTAGCCGCCTACAAATGAAGGCTTTCAAGGCAGGTCGAATTATGATTTTACACACTGCATGTGGGATCGAAAAACGCGCCGAAGGCTATGCCTGTAAGGTGGGCATATAATAAACAGATAAATCGAGAATGTCAAGCAAAATTAAGGCGAGCTACAATTTGTATTTATGAATCTTGTAGCGCATCGTTCGCAGGCTGATGCCGAGCTGTTTGGCGGCCTCGGATTTGTTGCCGTCGGCGCGGCGAATCGCCTCTTCCAAAACCAGTTTTTCGGCGGCTTCCATTTTTTCACGGTAGCTCTCGCCGCTCGCCAGAAAAAAATCGCTCGGCGTGCCCTTCGTGATCGCATCGACGCCGGCTTGGCGCATAGCGATGGTCACCGGCAGATACTCCGGCAGCAGCGCTTCACCTTCGCCCAAAACTATTGCATTTTCGATGGCATTTTCCAATTCTCGCACGTTGCCCGGCCAGTTGTAGTTCATACAAATTTCGAGCGCTTCCTTGGAAATGCCGTGCATCGGCTTGTTGTTGATTTTGCTGTAGCGTTTGATGAAATGATCGATGAAAAGGGGAATATCTTCACGACGCTCGCGCAACGGCGGCAAGAAAATCGGAATCACATTGAGGCGATAGTAGAGATCATCACGAAATCCGCCGCCGGCCAGCGCTTGTTCGAGATCGCGATTGGTGGCGGTAATGACGCGCACATCGACTTTGATCGATTCATTGCTGCCGAGCCGGCTGATTTCTTTTTCCTGCAAGACGCGCAGCAATTTGGTTTGGACGTTCGCCGACACATCGCCGATTTCGTCGAGAAAGATGGTGCCGCCATTCGCAATTTCAAAGCGGCCTTTCTTGAGGCTATTGGCGCCGGTGAAGGCGCCCTTTTCGTAACCGAACAGCTCGCTTTCCAACAACGTTTCGGGAAACGCGGCACAACTGATCTCCACCATCGGGCCATCGGCGCGCGGACTGTTGTATTGAATGGCGCGCGCCACGAGTTCCTTGCCGGTGCCGCTTTCGCCGCGAATCAAAACCGTCGCCTGGCTCTTCGCCACTTTTATGATGGTTTTAAACACCTGCTGCATGGAGGCGCTTTTGCCGATGATGCTCTCGAAGCGATAGCTGCCCTGCAGCCGGTCCTTCAATTCTTCATTTTCACGCCGCAAGCTTTGCTCTTCAACCGCTTTTGTGAGAATGACGAAAAGCTCGTCGAGGTTGAGCGGCTTGGTGAGATATTCGTAAACCCCGCGCTTCATGGCCTCCACCGCGTCTTTGACCGAGCTGTAAGCCGTCATCACGATGGTCTTCATTTCCGGCGCGAGTACTTGCGATTGCTCGTAAAGCCTCATGCCGTCGATCTCCGGCATTTTGAGATCGGTGAGCAAAATATCAAAACGATCGCGTTCCAAAGTGCGCAGCGCCTTCTGGCCGCTGTCCGCGCCTTTGACTTCGTAGCCTTCTGCTTCCAAAATTTCCACGAGACCGGAAAGGGTGTTGCGATCATCCTCGACGATCAGGATGCGGGGCATGGTGTAACCTCGAAAGTTAAACGTAAAACGTGCGCAAAAAAATTTGCAATATAGACGCGCCTTTTAAACTCTGGCAGATCTTTTTCTCGTTTTTCTGATCTCTATCCGTTTGGTTGGGAAATGAATAAATAAAGCGCATTCGCGCAACAATTCGGTTCCTAACAGAGCGTTATTGGATTCGGTAGCGACAATTTCAACTTCGATCTCTTTGCCGAACCAGATCATTTTCCCAGAGAAAACCTGCGAATCAACTGTGTGACCATCTGCAACTGAGAACCGTTGAGTGGAAATTAATTCCAGATTCAGGCTCGCCAGGAAAGCCGTCGGAAGCCACGATGCGCCATCGAATCCTGTATCGACCACAACCTCCGTCCGTAAACCCGAGAGTTGAATTTCGACACACGGATTACCGTTTCGATTGAAGTGTCCCCGGATCATTGTGGCCCTCTTATCCCGTGTGCAGCCGGATAACCGACTCGAATCGAATGAAAAATCGTCTCAGGATGTTTTTTTCTTCCTTTCCTTACGGCTTCCAAAATAGTATCGCCAATAAAATAGTCGCCGGTGTCCGGGTCAATAGCGACAATCTTCCCGAAATACTTTTTCTCTAATTTTGCCTTGAGCTGCCTGCTATAAATAAGCTCTCCCTTTTTGATGATGGCGTGTACATTGACTGGTTTGCTCATCATACTGTCCTTTCCATTAAAGATCTGAACCCGTTCAACACGCATAAACTTTTTGTGTGGCGGCTAAACCTGCACCTAATTCGAACTTCCACCCCAAATCGCGCAACGTCAATTCGAGCGCGGCCATCAGCGTTATCATATCAAGATAGTCGTAATGGCCCATGTGCGTCACGCGAAAAATTTCCCCCTTCAACGGGCCTTGGCCGCCGGCAATGGTGACGCCGTATTGTGTGCGCAGAGTTTCAACGAATTGGCGGCCGTCCATGCCATCCGGCACTTTGACCGAAGTGAGCGCATTCGATGGGGCTTTGGCAAACAATTCCAACCCGAGAGCTTGCACGCCGGCGCGCACGGCTTGCGCCAGCCGGGCATAATGATTCCACAAATTTTCCAAACCGGTTTCACGCATGAGGCGCAGCGATTCCTGCAAACCCATGAGCAGCGTGATCGCCGGCGTCCACGCGGTCATGCGTTCTTTCGCCGCCTCGTGCGCTTTGGCGAAATCAAAATAATAATGAGGCAGGTTTCGTTTTTTCAATATCTCGTCGCGTTGCTGCGTCTCGAACCTCTTAAGCGCTCGCTCTGAAAGCGCGACATAAGTCATACCCGGCGGCACCATGACACCTTTTTGTGAGCCGGTGACACACACATCGATATTCCACTTGTCCATATAAAACGGCAATACACCCACCGACGTGATCCCGTCGACGATGACAAGCGCGTCGGTATGCGCATGAACCAACTCAGCTATCGCTTTCACCTCGCACACGACGCCGGTCGAAGTCTCGCTGTGCGTGCAAAAAACCGCGGCGATATCGGAATGCGCTTGCAGCATTTTTTTGAGCGCCTCCGAATCCGGCGCTTCGCCCCACGGCGCATTGAGCGCAATCGTTTCGATGCCGAACGCCCGACAGATCTCCTGCCAGCGTTCGCCGAATTTTCCCGCGACGATGGCCAGCGCTTTTTGCCCGGACAAAAGCAAATTGACCACGCACGCTTCCATGCCGCCGGTGCCGGAAGCTGTCAGCAACAACACTTCACTCTGCGTTTGAAACACATATTGCAAATTTGCCGTGACTTCTTCAAATAATTTTTTAAATTCCGGGCCGCGATGATACGGAAACGGCTGCGACATCGCAACGGTGACGCACTCCGGGATTTGCGTCGGCCCGGGGGTGAAAATTCGTTGGCGCATGATGTTCCCTGAATAAAGCGCATTGATGAAACTCAGCTTGGGCCTAAAAATTTATCGCCGTTGTAGTGAATGAGGTGATCTGGAATCTCGGCTATCCAAACCTCGGTTTCCCAAGCAATTTTCTTCAGATGTTTGCGGAATTCATCAAAGTTCTGAAACGCGGTGACAAAGACTTTTCCAGTTGGACATTGTGCGAACATTTTCTCCAATTCGTAAACTCGTTTGGGTGACATCGGCCCATGTGAGGTTACGGCCTCAACAAGAAAAAGCCAATTGCGGTTGGTATCATGAAGCACCACATCCGGCAGCTTGTCGTGTTCTGTAATCGGAACGCCAAGGGTCGAAAGCTGCTCATCATCAATAAATAAATTTTTCTTCGCTGTATCTCCCAAATAGAGGAGCTTGGCTCCTGGAGCAAACCGAGGAGCAAATTGCTTAACGATGGCGGCCTGCACTTTGTTGTGCTTGCCGGGCGACAATGCCAAAGTACGACCATCTGGCAATTCTACGGGGACAAGACGCGCCGCCCTTTCCTTTCGGTAAATCTCAAGCAAAGCCCCGTGTTGATTCACAAACTGTTTTGAAGCAGTCTTCCAGCGCGATGTACTGAAGGTTCGTATCGCATTCAGTGCAGCGGAGCTCAGAGAATAGTGAGCGCGAGGGCTATTCGTGGGAAGATTGGGTTCATCAGGATTGTAATCCACTATTCTTGCTTGAACAAATTGATGCAGCACTTGTCTCCGAAAAGTTTCTCTGGTGTTGGGAGCATAAGTCTTTTGGTAATGTTCAGCAATGAAAGCCATAATGCCTTTTGTGACTGTTAGACTCGATTGATTGGCATTTGCCCAGGAGTCTTTCGGTTTGAGTCCACATAACGCCAACAAAGCCAACGCCGATATTTCGTTTTGTTGTGCCGGTGGAATTCCCAATGCCTTGAGAATCTTCTTGGCTTCTTCAACCTTACTCATAAACTGCCACTATCTCAGAGTTATCCAGTATGCCCTCGAATGCCGGCATTGCCAACCATTCTATCTCTTCTGAGGGATTCGATGAAGCTCTGACACGGCGCCCAATCTTAACGATTACGTTTAAAGGCGGAAGTGGCATCGCTCTCACCTCCGTTGCACTCACTTGCGTGTTACCATTTACAACACGAAAATAAGTATCAAAAAATGAGCTGTTGTATAATGCTGCCAACCCAAATGCTTCATCAACAGTCAAAGTTCCTCCGGGCCTGTGCACATAGTTCAGATGATTTTCCAAGCCAATTCGAGGAGAGCCTAGATAGCCGGCAATCAGAGGGGCAGCGGTCAATCTCCGACGTTCTTCTTTGGCGCTGAATCGGCGCAGCAGAACATAATTCTTATCTGCGACCAAAAGAGGGATCGCCTCATTTATTACCTTGACATATTGCTCTTTCTGGCGCAGGGGAATTGGCCATTCAATCTTCATGGCGCGCACATGCTGCATCCAAAGAAGTGGAGCATGGGTTTCAGGAACGTTGCCGGTTTTGGAAAGCAAAGGCACAGCGCGAAAAGGCACAACCGGGCCGGTCGATATTTCAAGTCCGTAAGATTTGAGTGAACCAGGCCAAGCATGAATGAAGCGCACTATTTCCTCATCTTCTTCGGAAACCGGTATCCGTAGCACTTTGTCAACGCTTGCAATGTCAAAGGTAGATTCCAACGACACCTTTCTGGGCTTAATCATAGAAAGATCGCCTGCGCCATTGCTTGAGGAGAGGAGGAGATCAGCATCTTTCCCCTTGCACAACCATCCATTGAGACGCCGAGCCTGCATGATTATATTTTCTTGAAGAACATTGTCACGATCAAAGGTTTCGGTTCGGGAGATGAAAGTATGAATATACTCCGGTTTCATCTTCGCAAAAAAACGTTGTCTAAACAGCCGAAAATAAGGACCGGAAGCGAAGCTGCGCGGAGTAATAAAAATGAAGCTTCCGCCTGGCGCCAACATATAAGCTGCGACCGCCATAAAAAGGGCGTAGATATTGGGCTGCCCGTGCACAACAGCATCAGCGGCTTGGGCGCGCGGATCAGTTTTAGGAACTTTAAAATAAGGTGGATTGGAAATCACAACGTCAAATTCTTCTATTGGCGCGGGAAATAACTTGAGAGACTCATCCAGAGCCTCGGCGTTCTTCATGATGAAGTCATCATCCTTTATGGTGAATATAACGTTAACCCCCTGCTTCTTCAATTGGCACTGAAGAAAGGAAAGCGACTTTCGAAGAATTGCTGAAAGATTGTGGTCGGCTTCGTACGCCACAATGATCAGCTTGGAAGGTTTTTCCCTTGCAGAAGCAAGGTGTTCGGATACCGCACACGCAAGCACACCGGCGCCGGCGCCTGGGTCTAAAATGCGAATCGTTTCATGTTTGGTTTGACACAAGCTCGCCATAAAATCGGCCACCCGTACTGTAGTAAAATACTGGCCGAACCGCTTCTTATGCTCTGTCGATGCCATCGATGCATACCACCGGCCAATGCGCTCTGCAAATTCGGTAGGCCGTTCATCTTGATGCGGTTCCGGAGCCGTGCCGTGAGTCGATAACAGCGTATTCATTGGCAACTATCCTCGATTCCTCTTAACAAAAGATAGTCGATGCCGGCCAAAAAAACAAGTATGAATTGCTCGGTATTTTTTCTGAGTCTATCCATATCGTCCGTGTGTCACAACCCCGTCGGAAAATCAAGAAACTGGTAGGGCAAATTAAACTTCGCTTCGAGATGTTGCGCCAGCGCGATGACACCGAAGGTTTCCGTCGCGTAGTGGCCCCCGTAAACGATGTTGAAGTGGTTTTCCTTGCAGAAGTGATAGCGTGAATGGCTCGGTTCGCCGGTGAGATAAGCATCGACGCCGACGGCAACGGCTTGCGGCAGCAAAAACGCGCCGCCGCCGCTCACGATGGCGATATGTTGAATTGTGGTCGCACCGAAAAAATCAGCGCGAACGTCGGTGCCGAGGGCGTCTTGTAATCGCTGTAAAAATTCAGCTTGGGAAATTGCAGTTTTCGCTTCGGCGATGAAACCAATATCTCGTCCATGATGATTGCCAAATCCAACGGTTGGTTCAAAGCCCAAACGTCGCGCCAACACGACGTTGTTGCCGATCTCGGAATGCGCATCGAGCGGCAGATGCGCGCAATAAAGATTGAGGCCGGCTTCGATCAGCTTTTTTACGCGTTGGTAATGCGGCCCGACGAGTTTTTCCGGTTTGTCCCAAAACAGGCCGTGATGCACGAGCAATAAATCAATATTCGCCGCGGCAGCGGCAACAATCGTTTGCTGGCAGGCATCAACCGCGGCCCCAATCCGATGAATCTCTTCGCGTCCCTGCACTTGCAAGCCATTTTGCGAATTGTCGGCAAAATCGGCGATTTGCAAATAGGCGTTGAGGTAGGTTGTGAGTTTTTTGAGGTGCATGGGTTTTCGTAGTAATGCCTTATGAGTTTTGATGATCAAGATCGGTAATCTTTCCTGGATGTCATTGCGAGCGCTTCTCAGCGAAGCAATCTTCTAACGCTCATAGGATTGCTTCGTCGCTTCGCTCCTCGCAATGACATATTACCGAACTTGAATGTCAAAATTCATTAGGCTTCGGATGCGAAAAATAGGAAGTTGTTCTTAATCTGATAGCGTTTGTTGTTTGGGGAATTTTGCGCCTGAAAGCGCGACTACAAAACTAATCATCTCGGCGCCAGCGGCATCGGCGGCCGTGTCGAAATTTTAAGCGAGTCCAAATTTTCTTGCATTTTTTGCGCGTTTTTCGCCTCGGTGCCTCCGATGGGGTAGGTCGCATACAAATAAACATCGCGCGCGCTGCCGCAGCCGGAGGTGCGCTGAAATTCAAACGCCACGCCTTGTTCAGTATAAAGCCACGTTTCGCTCCAAAAGGGATCGACCGTGGTGCGCCGAATCGCGTCCGGCTCGCCAAATTGCGCGCGTATGTCGTTGCGGTCGTCGCGCGTGCCGCAGGATAAAATTAAAATCCCTAAAAGAATGACTGCCGCTGCTTTTGAAACCGTTCTCATGATTTTTCCTCCGTGAGTCGCTTGTTCGTCGATTGTCAAATACGCAACGGTTGCAATTTAGAGAGATCAAAAGCGAAAAGCAAGCACGATTTGCGGTTTCATTCATTGCGTTTTTTGGGGGAAGCGCCGGCTGGGGAACTCGCGATATAGCCGTCACAAGTTAAAACCGGCAGGCGTGGATATTTGGGGAAGCGCGGATTTTTCTCGGCAAGCCGGCAGAGATAAAACGTGCTGCCGCGCTCATTTTTGATCACGCGAACGTTGCCGCAGTTTCGGCAAAGACCAACCCGGTCATCGTGAGAGTTCATAATTATAATTTCACGTTTGTGTGATTAAAGCGCAAGCGCTATTTTTGCTTCTGTTTCGTTTGAACATAAACCCGGCGCAACCGGTCTTTTGTTAAAAAGCGGAGAATTTTAACCAAGAAAATGAAACTTTTGTAACTGGCGCGGGGTTTCTTTTAACTGGAATAGAATCGGGCAATTATTCTGTTGATCTTTATGAAAAAAATCCCGAATTTTTATTTATGGGAAGTCGGTTTCTCAGGAAGGCTTTTAGAAAACAGTGTTGTGAAAACCTTCGCCCTCTCTTTGGAGATCATGTCATGAAAAAAGTGTATAGCGCTGTTGCGAGTTGGAGCTTGTTGTTCGCCATCATCCTTGCCATCACGCCGCCGGCTTTCGGCCAAATCTTCGGCAAAAATCACGTCCAGTACAAGGAATTCAAAACCAAGTTCATTCAATCCGAGCACTTTGACATTTATTTTGACGAGGGCGGATTGGATGTTGCCGAGTTTGCAGCGGAAGTGGCCGAGCAGAGTTACAAGGAAATCAAAGATGATTTCCGTTATGAGCTGAGCAGCCGCATTACGATCATTTTATACAACAGCCACAACGATTTCCAGCAAACCAACGTGCAGATCGCGCCGCCGGAAGAGTCGGTCGGCGGCTTCACGGAATTTTTCAAGAATCGCGTTGTCATTCCCTACGAAGGCAATTGGGAAAAATTTCGTCACGTCATCCATCACGAGCTGGCGCATGCGGTGATGCTGCAAATGGTTTACGGCTCGGGAGTGCAGTCGATCATCACCGGTTTGGCGCGCCTGCAGTTGCCGTTGTGGTTCGTCGAAGGTTTGGCGGAATACGAAAGCCGCGGCTGGGATACCGAGAGCGACATGTTCATGCGCGATGCGGCGCTGAACGGTTACATTCCGGAAATTCCCTATCTCGGCGGTTTTCTCGCGTACAAGGGCGGGCAGTCGGTTTTGTATTACATTTCGCAAAAATACGGCGGCGAAAAAATCGGCGAGATGCTGGGCAAAATTAAAATCAACAAAAGTCTCGATCGCGGCATCCGCAGCGCAATCGGCATGAGCTTGGAAGATTTGAACAAGCGCTGGCAGAAACATTTGAAAAAAGAATATTGGCCCGACATCGCCGGGCGGCAGGAGCCGGAGGACATGGCGCGCCAGCTAACCGATCACACCAAATACCGCAACTTCATCAACAACAGCCCGGCGCTGTCGCCGAACGGCGACAAGCTTGCGTTTCTCTCCGACAAATCCGATTACTTCGACATTTATTTGATGAGCGCGATTGACGGCAAGATTATCTCGAAGCTGGTGAGCGGCCAGAAAACCGGCGACCTCGAGGAATTGCACTGGCTGCGCCCCGGCATTACCTGGTCGCCTGACAGCAAGCATATTGCGTTCGCAGCGAAAGCCGGCGGCGAAGATGCGTTGAATATCGTCGATGTCAAGAAGCGCAAGATCGTTCGCTCGATGAAATTCGGCCTCGACGGCGTGTTCTCGCCGGCTTGGTCGCCGAAGGATGGCGAAATTGCTTTTGTCGGCCTCAAGCACGGCGCCTGCGATTTGTACGCCGTCAATCTCCAGACTCAAGCGCTGCGCAAAATTACCGACGATGTGTTCAGCGATCTCGAGCCGGCTTACTCGCCGGACGGCAGCCGAATCGCGTTTGTCAGTGATCGTAGCCGGTATACCGGCGCTTCAACGCTTCCGGAGAATTTCAAAATTTGGCGCGCGGATTATCGCAATCTCGACATTTATTTGGTTGACGCCAAAGGCACGGCGGAAGGCGGCAAGATCGAACAGGTCACCGATACGCCTTATTTTGAAAAAACGCCGGTATTTTCACCGGACGGCAAAAAGCTGGCGTTTACCAGCGATCGCTCCGGAATTTACAACATTTATATTCACGACTTCGCGAGCACGAGCGAACATGCCATCACCAACGTCATTACCGGCGTGTTTCATCTGTCGTGGACCGGCGACGGCTCCCGCATGGCGTTCGTTTCTTTTTATAATGCGGGCTACGATATTTACCTGTTGAAAAACCCGCTCGACTTCAAGCCCGGCGAAGCCAATCCGGCGAAGACGGCATTTCTCACGCGGCTTGAGCAAAAACAAAAAGAGCAGCGCCTCGATCTCAGCATCACGGCGGCGGAGGCGCGCGAAGATCGCGAGGCCAACAAGTACCGGCATTATGTTTTCGGCGATGATTTTGCGGAGGGTGTCGTTAAAA
>Ga0247727_10001551_pt1 | contig 54271 bp, 41 predicted proteins | sample WisWelCaveWW1625_FD_202498 | JGI IMG/M metagenome (GOLD analysis project Ga0247727, IMG submission 202498) | Biofilm microbial communities from Wishing Well Cave, Virginia, United States - WW16-25 | ecosystem: Environmental > Aquatic > Deep subsurface > Groundwater > Cave microbial mat | place... | reverse complement strand
AGCCGGGCGTTCGAACTCCTACACGTGTCGGTGAAGTTGTAGGCAGTACGGTGACCCAGCCGATCGCGCGATCTGCATGCAGAACAAGGACTTCCGCTTCTTGATCAACGGGAACTTCGGATTAGAGGTCCTCGTCAAGTGACATCGGCGCCAAGCAGCACCTGCACCTCTCGCGCACCGGCGATCGGCCGTTGACGGTGTTGTAGTCCGTCACAGTCGCTGACCGTCATTTCTCTTTTCCTGGCCGTTTGCGATAATCCGCAGCAGACCGTCTTCAATCTGAGCATGCGCGCTGTTCGAGCCGAGGCGTAGGAGGACGTGGTGGCCAACGACGGGAAAGTACCGCGGAAGTACTGGTGGGTCGTCGCGGTGGCGGTGCCGGTCGTGATCGCGTTCATCGCCATCGTGCCGGCGCTGTTGAAGCCATCCGGAGGTTCGGGCGGAGGGTCCAGCACCGTCATCACCGGCGACAACAACGCGGTCAACTTCGATTACTCCACGCACAACACCTTCGTCACCAACGTGAACGTGATCGCGCGGGAGTACGAACTGCAGACCGGCCGGCCGCTCAGTGACGAGCTCAGGCAGCAGATCGAATCGGCTGTGAAAGCCGCCACGGACGGGAACCACACCGAGAGTATCCGGTTGCTGGAACAAGTGGCTCAGGCCGCGCCGGTGCCGGCTATCTACAACAACCTCGGCGTCGAATACGCAAAGACGCAGAATGCCAACGCGTCCCGCCAGGCGTTCGAATTGTCGAAGGCGAAGATCGCCGAAGTGGCGGCGGCCGCGGCGAAGAATCGTCCGCTATCGCCAACCGCGCTGAAGCCGCCGACCGTGTCCGGGCCTGGCATCCGAACCGAATCGAGCGCAGTTCCGGCGATGACCATCGACGCCGTGAGCGCACCCTACGAGGCGCCGGGTGAGATCCACGTCGTCGCGCACGGTACCGCGTTGAGCGGCTCCTATCAGGTGAAGTACCGGCCGGAGCCTGGGACAACCGTGGTCATGGAACCCGGCGCCTACGACGTGTTGATGAAGATGAGCAGCTACGGCGCGGGGTTCGTCCTGGCGTCGAACGTTGTCGTGAAAGAAGGCACGCTCACCCACATCAATCCGAATCCGTTGGTCGGTGGCATCGCGATCGAGCCGGTCTCGAAGAAGGGTTTCCCTCTCATCAAGAATCTCCAGTTCATCGATCGCGCATCAGGCGACAAACGGCTGCTCGCCCAGCAGACCGACAAGCTCGGCGTCACGCTGCCGATTGCTCCAGGCACCTACGACGTGATCGGCACAACGACCTACGACCAGCAGGTGGAGATCGCTGGAGAGCTGGTCGTGAAAGCGGGGCAGATCACGAGGCTCGATCCGCTGAGCCAGGTGGCGGCGATCATCGTGCACGCGCCGAACGTCAAGGGACTCGCCATGAAAGCGGTGTACGCGCTCAAGGCAGGAACGAATCAGATCGCCGCCAAGGTGGAGGCTTGGGACGTTCCCATGCTCGTGCCCGGCGGTGCGCCTTACGACATCGCCCTCGAGCAGTCGGCTGGGCTCACCCGGATCAAATCCGGGATCACGCCCGGGCGCGGCGAGCTGGTAGAGATCCGCTGACCTGAAACGTCACGACCACGTCGAAGTCTCACCGGTTGAAGATGATCAGCGCGTAGTACTCATGCGTTGGCGGCGTCTTCGCATGAAACACGGCCCACTTACAGTAAGTGAGGTGCCGCTGCGCGGCACCCACGGCCGCTACGCGGCCGGGCTCGCCCTTCGGCCGAGCCCTAGCCCCAATGCCGTTCACTTAACGGTAGTGAGAGGAGCGGGGCGGAGGGAGCAGGAGTGAGAGTGAGAGCGAGTGAGGAGAAGGAGATGGAGGGAGAGGTGGAGCTGGAGGGAGCGGTTTGAAAACTGATCTCGAGCACTTGGAAGCGAGTGACCGAACCTCTCTCTACCTCCTGACTCTGCCTCTCCCCGTCCTCCTCTTTCCCTCAGATCCCCCTCCGTCTCCTCCTCTTGCTCTTACTCTTACTCTTACTCTTGCTCTTACTCCTCCCAGCATGCACACTCCTTTCCAAAACCCTTCGGAGTGACAAAGTGAACGGCATTGGCCCTAGCCCGGATCACGCATGATCCGGGCTAGCTCCATTCTCAGATGCCTCGAGTGAGAAGAATGGCCAGCCGGACCACCACGTAGGCGAGGACGAGCAGCAAGGCGGTACGGTGCTTTGCCGCGATCCGGCGCAGCTTGCGCCACCAGTTCTCGGGGTCGGCGGCCACCGGAAGCTTCTGCAGGTAGCTGTTGACGTCTTCCATCAGCAGGAGGACGGTAGCGTACCTTTGTCCTGGTTCGGACGCGCACGCCCGTGCGCAGATGGCGCGCAGTGTCCGGTGCACGGGAGGGCGGCCCGACCATTCACCCGCAGGGCTCGCCGGCACGGCACCCGTCATGGCGAACTGAAGGATTCCCCCGAGCGAGAACACGTCGCTCCTCTGGTCGACGGCGTCGACCTCTCCGCGTTCCTGCTCGGGTGACATGTAGCCGCGAGTGCCGATGATCGTTCCGTGCCGGGTCGCCGCCACGACGCCTTTCATCTCACAAGACGCGGCGGGCTCTGAAGTGCGCAACGCTTCCTCCGGAGTCACGACCTCCGCTGACGGCGAGATCGAGCCGCCGCCGGAAGGTTTCTCCTGATCCGGGGCCGGACCGCCGCCGGATTGCAGCACCTTGGCGACGCCCCAGTCGAGGACGAACACCTCGCCGAACGACCCCACCATGACGTTCTCCGGCTTGAGATCGCGATGGATGACTCCGTGCGCGTGGGCGAACGCCACGGCCTCGCAGATCCTGCCGAAGATCCGCAGTCGTTCGGATTGGGTCGCCCCTTCACCCACGACCTGATCGAGACGCCGCCCGCGCACTTCACGCATCGCGTAGAACCACCTTCCATCGGGCAGCAGGCCGAGATCGTGAACAGGAACGATTCCGGGATGCTCGATCCGCGCGAGGATCTGCGCTTCCTGCCGCAGCCGCGCCTGAGTCTGTTCGTCGGCGACCGCAGTGTTGAGGACCTTGAGGGCGACGGGGCGGTGCAGCTCGCGATCGAAGGCGCGGTGGACAGTTGCCATCCCTCCCCTTCCGAGCGGCTCGAGCAGCTCGTAGCGGGTGCCGCCGAGGTCGGGGAGGTCCAGCAGCCGCTGCAGGTGGTCGAGCGATTCATCCCCCAGCCACTTCATGAGCCGTCCTGTCTCAGCAGGGCCGCGGCTTCCGTGCGGAATTCCTGTTCGCTGCCGCAGAGCGAGCGCAGATGGTCGAGCACGATGCCGCGAAACTCGCGGCGAATCGCCGACAGATGGTTGGTCACCTGAGTCACGGGAATGCCGTGTCGCTTCGCCAGGTCATCGTAGGTGCAGCGTTCACCGCCCATGGGTGCGTCGAGGTCGTAGGCCTCGAACAGCTGGAAATGCACCGTCTTGCCGGACTTCTCGCAGCGATCGCGCAAAGTCGTGACCGAGAGCGAGAAGAGGCTTCGCACCCACTCCTTCTCGAAGTACTTCTGAACGTCGTCGGGACCGGGAACCTCGATCCGCGAGAACTCCCCCTCCGCCTCCTCGAAGTCGAGCGACACGATTCCGTGACCACCGCCGCGCTTGATGCGACGGGCGGCCTTCCTCTCGTTCGCGACGAAACCGTCGAGGCAGGTGCAGAGGAACGTCCGGAAGCCGGCCTTGGCAGGATCGAAGCGGTCGAAGTAGCCCTTCTCCATGGCGAGGGCGAAGAACGACTGAACCAGGTCCTTGGCGTCCTCCGGAGGACTCTTCCATTGAATGCGCAGGTACTTGTACACCGGCTTCCAGTAGGCCGCGATCAAGGTCGCGAAACCACGGCGCCTTTCCTCGGGCTCCAGGCTCCGCGCGGCGACGATCGCCGAGTAACGCGTCCCCGGGAAACGATCCTGGCTCCCGCCGATCTGTGTGTCGTCCCTTCTCATGTCCCGGCCATCCGCTTCGAGGTTCTCCGCGAACGGTCCTTTCGAGCGTGGGTGATCCTGATCGCCGACCGCGGTGCTGGATTATGCGAAATCGCGATCGCTGCCGACCCGGTTCGTCTCGACGCGTCCACCACCACAAAGGCTCCGGCATCGTCGACAGTGTCTGCTATGTTGGGCGCGCGAAGCAGAATCGGAGGCCGGATGGACATCGTGGCGGATGGCAAGCGCGTCCTGCTGAGACCTCGGCAGAACAAGCAGCTCCTCAAGGGTTATCCGTGGGTGTTCCGGGACCAGATCCGGGCAGTGGAGGGCGAACCACGCACGGGAGACGTCGTCGCGATCGTCGACGACTCCGGGCACACCCATGGACTGGGGCTGTTCCATGAAAGCTCGTTGATCGCGATCCGATTCCTGACTCGCGCCATGGATGCGGTTCTTGACCCGGCCTTCTTCGAGCGTCGACTCGCGCGCGCCCTCGAGCTGCGCCGGCAGGTGTTCGGCGACTCGAGCCATTTCCGCTGGGTCTTCAGCGAGAGCGACGGGCTGCCCGGAACGATCGTCGACCGCTACGGGGACGTCGTGTGCTGGTCGAGCTTGTGCGCCGGCATCGACCAGAGGAAGGACTTGCTGCTCGATGCCATCGAGCGTCTGACCAGGCCGACCGCCATCGTCGAGAGGAACGACCATTGGCTGCGCGCCAAGGACAGTCTGCCGGAGTCGCACGGCGTCTCGCGCGGCAGCCTGAAGAATCCGGTACGGATCGAAGAGCACGGTCTGAAGTTCGAGGTCGACGTGCTGGAAGGACCCAAGACCGGTTTCTTCCTCGACCAGAGAATCCATCGCGAGGTGATCCGGCGGTTCGCGAATGGCCGGTCGGTTCTCGACGTCTTCTGCGCGGACGGCGGGTTCGGCCTCAACGCGGCGGCCGGCGGCGCGAAGTCCGTGCACTGCGTCGACGTCGCCGCCGGCGCGCTGCAGCGCGCCCGCAACAATGCAGCGCTGAACGGATTCCAATCGCGCATGTCGTTCGAGGAGTGCGACGCTCTCGAAAGACTGGGCGAGCTGGCCGGGAGGCCCGACACCTACGATCTGGTGATCCTCGATCCGCCCGCATTCGCCAAGAGCCGGCGCCACGTCGAGGCCGCGACCGGTGCCTATCAGTCGATCAACATCAATGCGCTGCGGCTCCTGCCGGAGGGCGGCGTCCTCGCGACGTCCTCCTGCTCGCAGGCGATCGACGAGAAGGCGTTCTGGAGCATCGTGCGCTACAGCGCGCGCCTCGCCGGCTGCACGATCCGGCTGCTCTACCGCGGCGGCCAGCCGCCCGACCATCCGGTGCTCCCCTCGATGCCCGAGACCCACTACCTCAAGTTCTACGTCGTGCAGAAGATGGCGGACGAGCTGCCGTTCTCAAGTAAGAAGGATGAAGGATGAAGGAAGAGTACGAACGCGGAGGACCAACTCCGTGCGGCGACCACGGGATGGACACCCCCACTGGGCCGGTGCGCCCGGGAGGCCGCACGGCGGCGATCTGAGAGCTCTTCACGCAGAGGCTCTCGATGCTGACAATGTCAAGGCGCCAGGGAGACTCCGTGGAGAAACGCCTCAGAACTGAGCCCGGCTACAGTGACCGCCAGCCGTGTCTTCACACAGTCTCAGGCTGGATTCGTAAAGATGAGCGGGAAACAGTGGGCTCGACGGCCCACGTAGCAGAACGGGGGATCTCATGATGACCCGTGGATGGTGCCTGGCTGTGATGCTGACGATCACACAGGATCCCAAGCCTCCGGAGCCGTATCCGGAAGAGCTGGTGGAGCGATTCGAGGACGCGGCCCGCGAACGATCCGGCGAAGCAACCCTGTTGCTCAAGCAGCTCGATGCCCGGTACGAGGCTCTCGCGGAAGAGGACCGCAAGAAGCTCTTGCGGGTGCTCGAGACCCGGTTGATCCGTACGCGGGAAAAGGACACACTCGACCTCCCGCTCGCGATCCTGAAAGTCTTCGAACGGGTCGGCCCTCTGGGCGCGGAGGAGACCATTCGAGCGCTGCGCCACCAAAGCGTCGCGGAACGACCGGACCTTCTGGCGGAGACGATCCTGTCGCTGGCGCGCCACCATGATCCCAAGCACCCTCGATTGCTGTTCGAATACCTCGTGCACCAGGAGAAGTCGGTGTTCTTCGCCGCCATCGACGCGCTCGGAGAGTACGACAAGGTCGAGGAGAAACACCGCAAGGTCATCGTCGAGCAATTGCTGCGCTCCTACAGCTCGACCATCTCGTCGTCGCTGCCTCCGCCGCCCGGGAGCAGGCGCACTCCCGGCAAACCCGATCCGTTCAAGACCGGCGACAAGGATCGTGCCCGGGAAGCGGAAGCTCACTTCGACAGCGCCCTCGCCCGCCTGACCGGAGAGACCAACATTCACGGCGTCACCAACTGGGAGAAGTGGTACCGGGAAGCCCGCAGGAAACGCTGGGACCAGTGAAGCCGGGGCGGTGTGCGCTGAGGTCAATGAAAGCGGGATCGTCGTTCGAGGTGATGGCCGCCGGATCGAGCATGCGGCGGCGGAGGGACACGGATGCGAGAAAAGGTTCGCGGAATCGCTGTTGTGATCGCGTCGGTTTGGGTCGTTGGATGCACGCCGCCTTCGCGCAACGTGACGGTCGAGCCCGACCTTCCCTGGCAATCTCGTCAGGCGGAGGGATCGCCTCTCGGGATCACGCGGCTGTTCCAGTCTCACGCGCAGACGGTCAACGTGATTCGCATCACGGGCAGGGTTGCCATGCACGTCCATAAGGAAAGCGAGGAGACCGTGTACATCATCTCCGGCTCGGGCGTGCTCCACCTGCGCGACTTCGACCGCGAAGTCAAGGAAGGCGACCTCGTCGTCGTTCCCCGCAACACGCCGCACGGGTTCACTCCTCACGGAGAGGAGGCAGTCGTCGCCCTGTCGATCTTCTCGCCCCGTTTCCAGCAAGGTGACCGCATCGACCTCGAACCCCTCCCCCGTCATTCCCGCGAAAGCGGGAATCCAGGCCATTGACGCCCCCTTTGTTCCCAGGGAGCCCAAGCCACTGGATTCCCGCCTTCGCGGGAATGACGGCTGAACATGCTGCATGCGGCGTCGGCCCAGTGGAGGCCTCCCGTGTCCCACGTGCCCTATTGCGCGGGCGGCCGCCTGCGTTTGAAGAGATTGAAGAACTCCGTGCGTTCCTCACGGGCGAACACGCCGGCGGCGGCGAAGTAGGCGGCGATGCCGAGGAGCATCGAGGTCAGGAGCTCGACGAGGGCCCCTGCCGGGATCTCAGCACCGCCCGGGATCCTCCACCACGTGGGCAGGCCGAGCTTTCCCACCGCCATGCGCACGACAAGAACCACGCCCAGCATCACCAGGCCCGCAGCGGCGGTGCGCAGCAGTGGAATGAGAAGCTGACGTCCCCAGCGCAGCGAATCGCCCATGCGTATCCCGATCGCGAGGAGCAGCGCGTTAGCCAAAGCGGCGATCGTGGTCGCGAGCGCGAGCCCCACTTTTCCAAGACTGAAGACCAGCGCGAAGTTGAGCATCAGGTCGAGAGCGACGCAGCCAAGGCTGATCCTGGCCACTCGATTCTGCCGGCGGCGCGCGTACTCGACGCGAGCGAGCAGGAGGACCGCGCTCTGGAAGATGATGGTCGGGGCATAGGCCATCAGGCAGTGCGCGGCGCCCAGCGACTCGCGCTCGCCGAACCGACCGCCGAGAAAAAGCGCGTCCATGATCGGACGGGCCAGCACGACGAGGCCGATTGCGGCCGGCAATCCCAGAAACCATGTGGTGCGCAGGGCGGCGGTTATCGCGCCCGACAATGCACCATGGTTCTCGCTCGCCGCCGCGCGCGCGATCACCGGGAATGCCGCCGTTCCGAGCGCGACGCCGACGAGCCCGAGCGGGAGCTGCATCAGGCGGTTGCCGAGGTAGAGCTGCGCCACTGCGCCGTTTCCTTCGACGAATCGCTCGGCGATCCAGCGGTCGAGCAGGAGATTCACCTGGCTCGCCGCAAGCCCGACGAACATCGGCACCGCGGCCATCACCACGTCGCGCACGTCCTCAGACCATACGGGAGCGGCGCGCAGCCGGACGCCGGCGCGCGTCAGGTCCCAGTATTGCATCAGGAGCTGCGCTGCGCCGCCCATCAGGACCGCGGCGGCGATCCAGCGCGCATCGGCCGCTTCAGCCGACCGCGCCGCCGCGATGAAAGCGAACGCGATCCACAGAACGTTGAGCAGGGCGGGCGCCAGCGCCTGCACGAAGAACCGGCCGACGATGTTCGCGAACGTCTGCACCTGCGCGGCGATGCAGACGAACACGAGATAGGGCAGCATCAGGCGCAGCAGCGTCAGCGTCTCGCGGCCGACCTGCTCGGACTCGAAGAGCCGGAGCAAAGAGCGCTCGGGGACGAGGAGCAGGACCCCGACCATGACCGCGCACAGCGGTACGAGAAACAGCACCAGCGCGCACACCACGGACCGGAGTGCCGCAAGGCGCGCGGGCGCGCCGCCGCGTCGCTCGGCCCGCGCCAGGACCGGCATCAACGCCGCGGACAGCGCCCCTTCGCCGAACAGGCGCCGGAACAGATTCGGAATGCTCCACGCGAGCAGGAGGGCGTCCGCCGTCTCCCTGGAGAACACGAACACCGTGACCTTGTCGCGGACCAGCCCGAGAATGCGGCTCAGGAGCGTGGCGACGGCGATCAGCTTGGCCGGACGAATCGCCTGATCGGCGGCGGCGACGTGCTCCGCGTTCTTTAGCGGTTCGCCCGCTTCGTCGCCCGTGAGCGGAGGAACCGTCGGCGGCGATCCAGTGCCGCTGGATCGACCCGACATCACAGCCCCCTGCGGCGGATCTCGGCCGTCAAGCGATCGGCCCACACCTTCGGAACCGCGCGCGCAGGATGCTCGAAATCGATCACTCGATCCACGAGACCTCGCCGCGCGCAACGGCCTTTGATGAATGAAGAGAGAGCTTTCTGTACGTCCTTGCCGAGCAGGATGACGGCACTTGGCTCCAGGGTCTCGAGGGTGTCCGCGCAGTTCTCCGTCCGCAGCCGGTCCAGCTCGTCGCGCAACCTTCGGCCGTCGCCGCCGCGCGCATGAACGGCGCGAACCAGATCGGCCGGCGTCCTGTTGGCACCGTCGTTCGGGTCGATGAACAGCAGCGGGCAGGGGTTTGCGACGACGACCTCGCGCACACCCTTCTGTGCGTTCCCGAAGCAGGTCTCCAGGAATCGATAGACCCGCACCGCGGAGGCTTCGAAGGTGCGCCTCAGAAACGGCCGGAGGCTCAATGGAGCGAGGCCAGGGACCTCGATCGTCTCGCCCGCCGCGGAGAGTCTTCGGCAGAGCTCGGGCAGGGCCGTCTTGATTCGCAGGACGTCGGTGAACGGAATGCCCGTCTGCGCCATTCCGTACGGCCCCGGGTTCAAACCGAACACGACGATCGGATGGCGAACAATTGGGTAGGTCGCGAGAAAGACGTCATGCCAGCGGGCGCCGTATTCGCCCGGGTTCCAGGTTCGCCAGAGGGTGGCGCGCTCGACCGCGCGCGCGCATTCGCGAAAGCGGCGGCTGCAGCGCCGCCAGCAGCAACTGAACGCGTGCGCCGGAGTGCCGGCGACGCGGATCGTCCCACCCTTGACCACTCAAGTCTCCCCAACGATTTCGGGCCGCAGACGATATCTTGCCCGTTCCATCGTCGCCACCGACCGCGCCCGCGTTCAGTGCGCGACCCCAAGCAACCCGAGGAGAAGTGCCATGAGAAGCTGGTTTCTGGCCGGAGGAATGCTGCTGTTCCTCGCCACCGGCCAGGCCGCTGCATCCGATTCGCTCTCCGACATCCAGAAGGAGCTGAATCAGATTTTCCGCGGCGGCAAGGTGGACGAGGAAAAAGCGGTTTCGGTGATGGATCGGTGCCTCGCGCTCGCGCTCGAGAACGAGGAGGAGGCTTTCGATGCGCTGTCGATCGTGCCCCAGATCGCTTCGAGAGTGCGTGCACCCAAGGCACTCGAGCTGCGCGACGAGGCCGTCGACAAGTTGATCGAGAAGTACGTCGACGACGAGCGTCTCGCGGAGTTCGTCTTCCAGTCGTTCATGAGAGTGCACGCCGACGATCGGACCAAGGTCAGGGAATGGGTCAAGGAGATCATCGACGGCAGCACGGTCGAGGCGAACAAGGTTGCCTGCCTGTTCGCGCAGGCGTCGATGATCAAGAACTCGGAGGAGGAGCTGTCCAGGGCGGAGCGAGAAGAGGCTGCGAAGATCTTCCGTAACATCCTCGACAAGCACGCGGAGCTTTCGAGCCCCTACGGCGCGACCTACGGCGACATGGCCAAGGGCGAGCTGTTCGAGCTCGAGAATCTCGCGATCGGTGCGACCGCCCCGGAGATCGAGGGCAACGACCTCGCGGGGGTTCCCTTCAAGCTGAGCGACTACCGCGGCAAGGTGGTGGTTCTCGACTTCTGGGGGAACTGGTGACCGCCTTGCCGGGCCATGTACCCGCACGAGCGGTCGCTCGTGAAAAGACTCAAGGATGAGCCGTTTGCCCTGATCGGCGTCAACAGCGACGACGACCTCGAGGCCTTGAAGCCGGCGCTCGAGAAGGAGCAGATCACCTGGCGCAGCTTCTGGAACGGACTCGAGGGAACGGGCGGTCCGATCTCCAAGGCGTGGAACGTCCGAAGCTGGCCGACGATCTACGTTCTCGATGCTTCGGGCAAGATCCGCTTCAAGAATGTGCACGAGAAGGAGCTCGACGAGGCGGTCGACAAGTTGCTTGTCGAGGCGAGGAAAGCGAAGTAGACCTCAATGGAGACGCGCAAATGCACCTGACGAGGCGCGCTGGGCGCGCCTCGCAGGTGATTTGCGGGGTGGATTCCCGAACGATCGAGAATCACGCCTTGTCGCGGGGCAACTGAAGTCCCGTCGCTCCTCGCGGTGCGTCAGTGTGCTGTCCTCAGAATGGCGAAGGTGCGCGCGTCGCCGCGCTGCACGACCAGGCGCACGCCACGCTTGAGATCGAAGCTCTTCAGTGACTGCTCGAACTCCTCGACGCTGCGGACGTCCTCGTCCTGGACGCGCAGGATGATGTCGCGCGGCTGCAGGCCCGCCCGTTGCGCGGGACCCGTGGGCTCGACCGAGGTCACGAGCACTCCTTTGATGACCTTCCGGTATCCGAGCTTTTGCGACAGCTCCGAGGTCATCGTGGTGAGCTCCATTCCCAGGTCGAGGTCGTCGGCCTGAGGACTGGTGCGCGCTTCTTCGGTGGGTAGCTCGCCAACCTCGACGGTGACCTTCCTCTCCTTGCCGTCACGCCATACGAGCAGCAAGAGCTCCGTTCCGGGCTGCATGTCGGCGACCTTGGCTCGCAGTTTGGTGGCGTTCTCGATCGGCTCGCCGTCGAGCTGAAGGACGATGTCGCCCTCCTCGATGCCCGCGTCGTCCGCAGGGCCGCTGTCCTGCACCTGGCTGATCAGAACTCCCTTCTCTGCGTCGAACCCGAACGATTCGGCCAGCTCCCCGGTCAGGTCCTGGATGTAGACGCCGAGGTAGCCGCGGACCACGCGTCCGTCCTTGATCAGCTTCTCCGCGATGTTGCGCGCCAGGTTGATCGGAATCGCAAAACCGATCCCCATGCTGCCGCCGGTGCGGGTGAAGATGGCGGTGTTGACCCCGATCACCTCTCCGTGCAGGTTGACCAGCGGGCCGCCGCTGTTGCCCGGATTGATCGCGCAGTCGGTCTGGATGAAATCCTCGTAATCGACGATGCCCATCCGGGTGCGGCCCTTCGCACTGATGATTCCGGCGGTGATCGTCGACTGGAGGCCGAAGGGGCTGCCGACCGCGACCACCCACTGGCCGACGCGCAGCTTGTCCGAGTTGGAGAACCGAACCGGCTTCAGATCCTCGGCATCGACCTTGATCACCGCGACGTCCGTCTTGGGATCGGATCCGATGACCCTTGCGGTGAGCTGCTTGCCATCGGTGAAGAGCACGCTGACTTCCTCTGCTCCGCCCACGACGTGGTTGTTGGTGAGGATGTAGCCGTTGTCGCGCAGGACGAAGCCCGACCCCAGCCCCTCCTGGGAGAACTCCTCCGGCATGTTGGGAACGCCGAACTGGAAGTCGTCGAAGAGATCCCGGAAGGGCGAGTTGAAGAACGGGTTCAGCGAGCGGGTCTGCACCTTGACCTTCTTCACGGCGCGCACGCTGACGACCGATGGGCTGACCGACTCGGCCACTTTCTCGAAGGCGGCGGAGAGCTGGTCGGCGAGGGCCAGGGATTCCTGATCCCCCTGGACCGCCAGGGCCCGCGCATCCGAGTGCAGCGCAAAGGCTGCGGTGACGGCAAGGGCGGCAAGGAGAACGGCTGCGGCTCCCCTTTTCCAGCCATGAGACCTGGTTTGATGCGTGACGCGATCCATTTCATTTTCCATGAGTTTCAACCTCCCGAGCCCCGCATGAAGGGTCTCAAGCCCGTAGAAAAACGCGGCCGCCGTGGATGTCAGGCGGCGCGTTCCAAACCTACGACTCCTACGAAAAGGAGTTCCAGAGCCTCCCCGACCGGCCGCCGAGAGGTCGCCCCTCTGGCCCACCGGGGAATTCTCTTCTCCCACACCGGAAGCTCCCGGCGGTCGTCCCCATCATGAGTTTGCGCCTGGATGCGGTGCCGGCGATGGGACGAGCTATTCAGACGCTTCAAGATGGAGATTCGGCCTGAAGGACTCTCGTGCGCCAATCCGAGCCGATACCGGTCCCGCGAGCTGAACCGCACCTGTTCGCCGCGGACGTCCGGGACACCGTCTCCCGTCGCCGCCTTCAGCGCGAGCTGACCTCGGTCTTCGTCGTTCTGCCGACTCTGCTGGTGGTCGTCCGCTATCTCGGCGGGAAGGTGCCGGTCATCCCGACCTTGATCGCGGTTTCCGCGGTGATCCTGTACCTCTTGCTTCGCAGCAAGAGCTTCGATCGCTGCCGGCTCTGGAAAAGGGATCGGCTGAGCGCCGAGTTGGCGCGCATCCTCCTGATCGCGCTGCCCTCGTTCGCGTTGCTGGCGCTTTACACGGCGCGCCTCGAGCCCGACCTGTGGCTCGAGATGCCGACCCGGCACCCGGGGACCTGGGCGTACTTGGTGCTTCTCTATCCCTTGCTGTCCGTGCTTCCTCAGGAGCTGATCTACCGGCTGTTCTTCTTTCATCGCTACCACGTCCTCTTTCCCAGGCGAGGGTGGATGATCGCAGCCTCCGCCATCCTGTTCGGCTACGCGCACCTGGTGTTCGGCAACGGGCTGTCCGTCATCCTCTCCACCTGCGGCGGGACGCTGTTCTCCTGGACCTATCTGCGCACGCGCTCGCTGTGGATCACGGCGATGGAGCATTCCCTGTACGGCTGCTTCCTGTTCACGATCGGGCTGGGACGCTACTTTTATGCGGGGAACCTGTAGAAGTAAGAAGTAAGAAGTAAGAAGTAAGAAGTAAGAAGTAAGAAGTAAGAAGTAAGAAGTAAGAAAAAGCTGGACCACTCCAGATTCATTCTTCTTGCTCCTTGCCGGAACATGCGCGGTGCGGGTGCTCTTCTCGAAGCGCAGCAGCTTGGCGAGCTTGCAGCCCAGCGGCAGGCTGTTGCCGGCATCGTGTAGCGCCCTTCTTCATTTCAGGTGCACCTCGACGGAGTTGATCTCCCCATCGAACCGGAACGGCCTCCGGTCGAAATAGTCGAGCGACACCGGCGAGCCGAGATCGACGCCGACGTCGAGTGATTCGCTGGCGGTGAAGGCGCCGTCCACTGTGCGATTGACCGTGACTCGTGCGACCTCCCTGCCGTCGACCATCAACACGACCTCCGCCGGCGCACCGGGCTTCTGAATCGTGGTGTCCACCACGATGGTGTGCTTGCCCGGCGCGATCTTCTCCTTCGATCGGGCCGTGTATCGTTCGATGATCATCATGTTGTATTCGTAGACGAGCTCGCCCTTGTCCAGGTAGAGCGCCAAGCCACCCGATGCACCGCCGAGCGCATACAGCACCCCGGAAGCTCTCTCGCCGAGCTCGGCGTCGATGGCAACCCGGTTGCTCTCCCGGCCGAGACCTGGCGCCGTGAACTCCGGCATCCGGGCCGTCGTCGCATCGAGGCGCCAGCTCGTGTAGGGGGTCTTCACCCGATCCTCGGGGTGAATGCGCGTCCAAAGGCTGGCACCGACCGGAAAGGCCTTGTTCGCCTTCGCGTCCTCGAGGAACAGCGCCCTCATCTCGTCGAGCCGCTTCGGCTCCCTGCTCGCGAGGTCATCGGCTTGCGAGAAGTCCTTGCGCAAGTCGTAGAGCTCCCAGACATCCTTGTTCGAGTCCCAGTCCTTCAAGTTTCCGGCGGAGCCGGCCGTGTCCCACGGGATGAACGGGCCGAATGCGCAGGCATACCAGCCGTCCCGGTAGATCCCGCGGCTCCCGTTGATGTCGAAGTACTGGGTTCGCTTCCGCCCCGGTGCCTCGGCGTCGGGAAACGTGTAGACCATGCTGACCCCGTCGATCGGGTCCTGCTCGAAGCCGTTGACAACATCCGGCGCGTCGATGCCGAGGATCTCGTAGATCGTGGGCGCGATGTCATTCACGTGGTGGAACTGCGAGCGCGGCGTCTTGTCGGGCTTGATGCGCTTGGGCCACGAAACCGCCATCGGGGTGCGCGTCCCCCCGAAGTGCGACGCCACCAGCTTGGTGTGCGGGAAGGGCGTGCTCCCCGCCCAAGCCCAGCCGGCGTGGTACATGTTGTCGACTTTCGGGCCGCCGAGCGCGTCGAGCCCGCCGAGCTTTTCGAGTGCGGCAAGCTGCTGCTCCATCGTGCTCGGGATGTTGTTCTGCGCCAGGAGCTCGCTGACAGTGCCGACCTGACCTTCCGCACTGGAGCCGTTGTCGCTGAAGATGTAGAGCACGAGCGTGTTGTCGCGCACGCCGAGGTGCTCGAGCTCGTCGATGATCCTGCCGACCTGGACGTCGACGTGCTCGAGAAAGCCGGCAAAAACCTCCATGAGCCGGCGCTGGAACCGCCGCTCCGACTCCGGAATGCCGTCCCACGCGGCCATCGTCTTGTCACGAGGCGTCAGCTTCGTGTCGGCCGGGATCCAGCCAAGTTCGTCCTGGCGCTTGAAAGTGCGCTCGCGCAGCGCGTCCCAGCCGTCGTCGAACCTGCCCCTGTACTTGTCGGCCCACTCCCTGGAGACGTGGTGCGGCCCGTGCGCGGCGCCGGGTGTCCAGTACATGAAGAACGGCTTGTCGGGCGAATACGCGCGATGCTTGCGCAGCCACTCGACCGCCTTCTCCGCGAGATCCTCGCTCAGGTGGTACTTCTCGTCGTGCGGCGGTTCGACCGGATTGAAGTTCTCGACGAGCCTCGGCTCCCATTGCGAGGTCTCGCCGGCGAGGAAGCCGTAGAAGTAGTCGAAACCGATCCCTTCGCCGGTCGGCCAGTTCGTGAACGGTCCCATCGCCGTGGTCTCGGTCGCGGGCGTGTTGTGCCACTTGCCGAACGCAGCCGTCTTGTAGCCGTAGCACCCGAGCACTTTGGGGAGAGTCGCCGATGTGCGCGGGATCACGCCGGAGTAGCCGTCCCAGTCGAGGGCACGCTCGGCGATCGTGCCGTTGCCGACGCGGTGGTGGTTGCGGCCGGTGAGGAGCGCTGCGCGGGTCGGCGAGCACATTGCCGTCGTATGAAATGCATTGAAGCTGATGCCCTGATTCGCGATGCGTGAGAGCGTCGGCGTGTGGATCGGCCCGCCGTAGGTGTCGGGCAGGCCGAAGCCGACGTCGTCGAGCATGATGATCAGGATGTTGGGGGCGTCCTCCGGCAGATGGCTCTCTTCGACCCGACGATGGTGCTTGGACTCCTGCAAGGTGGGTCCCGCCATGCTCGCCGATGGAGTCGGCGGGAAGGGGAGGACCGTGCCGTCATCCCGGGCCTTCGAGCCCTGGCTCACCGTCCGAAAGACACATCCGGACTGCAGGAGCGCCGCGACGCTCATGACGGAGATCAGCGACTTCACGGGGGACATGGTTCTCCTCTCAAGGACGAGTGAAGCTGTGCGTCGTTCCTCTGGCCGTCATTCCCGCGAAAGCGGGAATCCAGGGTTGTGCGCCGGCCGCTTCCGTGCTCTTCAATCCCTGCCGGAGCACATTCGCGGGTGTAGAGAAGGAAGATGTCCGCAGCAACCTGCGGCCGACCCAGGATCGTCGTCGTCACGAGATTCTCCCGGGGACACGAAAGTCCGGACGGTCGAAAGTGTAGCGCTCCCTGGAGGCATGGTGCAACCGATCGCCTGGCGCTGAAAGACCCATGTCATCAATGCACGGCCACAAAACTCTTCGCGGAGTGAAGCCCGCGCTTCTTTCTGTAACATGCGCGGCCTTCAAGAAAGACTGCCTGGCTCTGAAACGGAGAGTCTCATGCCGGAAAATCTCATGACGGACCGATGGGATCGGTGGCTGGTTTCATTCAGCATGATCGGTCTGCTCAGCTTTTTCGCCTGTACGGCGAAGGAGGAAGACAAGGCCGCGTCCTCGAGCGCGGCCGAGGCGACGCCGCCGGCGGTGTCCGCGCTCCCCGAGGTCCGCTACTACGTCATCGCCGAAGCCTGACCGTTCTGCCAGAAGATCGCCGCCGCCGTGCGCGAGCTGGCTCTGCAGTACGAAGGCAAGATCAAGCTCACCGTCGTCGCTCCTGACGAGAAGGAGCTGATCGCCGAGCTCAAGGAGCTCAACACCAATCACGGACTGATCGCCTGGGCCGCCGACGGCACGGTGAAGGACAAAGTGCCCGGCCACGACTTCGGCAAGGACCGCATCCTCGAGGCGATCCAGAAGGTCCTCCCCCAGTAGCAGAAGAAAGAAGGCAGGAAGGCGAAGACACCGTCGCTTCATCTTCCTCCTGCTTGCTTCTTCCCTTTCCGACCTCCCCGCCTGTGGGTAAAACAAAATACGAACAGTCGGGCAGGAGGTCCGAGCGTGATCAAAGTGCCAACAGCCATTCCCGAGGCCGGGTCGCTGCGGGGTCGGGGAACGTCGACGAATCCCGCGAACCGGTTCGAGGAGATTCACTACGAGCCCGATCCTTTCGAGGAGAGCTCGGAATCGCCCGCGGCGGCGACCCGGTTCTTCAAGGACCCTTCGCGCTCGATCCTGTCGTTCAACGACAGCCCCGACATCCCCTTCGAAGTGTCGGTCAACCCTTATCGCGGCTGCGAGCACGGCTGCATCTACTGCTACGCCCGCCCGACCCACGAGTACCTCGGCTTCTCCGCCGGCCTCGACTTCGAGTCGCGGATCCTGGTCAAGGAGGATGCGCCGGAGCTCCTGCGCAAGGAGCTCTCGAAGAAGAGCTGGCGTCCCACGGTGATCGCGATGAGCGGCGTCACCGACTGTTACCAGCCGATCGAGCGCAAGCTCTGCATCACCCGGCGCTGCCTCGAAGTCCTGGCCGAGTTTCGAAACCCCGTCGGCGTGATCACCAAGAGCGGGCTGGTCACGCGCGACATCGACCTCTTTCAATCGCTTGCAAGGTCCAAGGCCGTCGAGGTCACGCTGTCGATCACCAGCCTCGATGACTCGCTCGCAGGAGTTCTCGAGCCGCGCGCCGCACGGCCTCGCCGCCGTCTCGAGGTCGTTCAGGAGATCGCGCGCGCCGGGATTCCGGCGACGGTGATGCTCGCCCCGATCATCCCCGGCCTCAACGACCATGAGATTCCTGCATTGCTCGAAGCGTCGCGCGAGGCGGGTGCGCTCGGTGCCGGCTGGCAGATGCTGCGCCTGCCCCATGGCGTCGGCCCTCTTTTCGAGCAGTGGCTCGGCGCGCACTTTCCCGACCGCAAGGACAAGGTCTTGAACCGCATTCGTGAAATGCGCGGCGGCAGGCTCAACGACTCAAGATTCGGGGAACGGATGCGTGGCGAAGGAGTGTTCGCGGAACAGATCGAAAAGCTGTTTCGCCTTCATGCCCGGCGCCTGGGCCTGCTGCATCCCCGACTCCGGCTCTCGACCGCGGCGTTCCGGCTTCCAGGACTTCGTCAGGGACTCCTGTTCCGGGATTGAAATGCGCCGTCGGGCGATCTGACTGGTTGTCAAGACGTCACTTCCACAGGGATCCTCGGCGGGTGGGTCGTGCTTTCCTCTCTCAGGCGCCCGCCGATCCCGAGCCCGGTTGGTTCTCGCTAACTTCAATGCCATTCACTTTGGGGCTAGCCGTCATTCCCGCAAAAGCGGGAATCCAGTTTCATGGACGGCAGGTGCGCGCAAAGTGAACGGCATTGTCGCTAACCTATGCACTCATCTCTGCCGGCGGCGGAATCCTCTGCGCGCCGCCGGACCACAGGCGGAACCAGGTTTTCCTCCAAGCGCAGACGCAATCGATCACTCATCCCCCCGGACGCAACCAACTCCATGGGCAGGTTTCAGACGGTCAAGGTTCGAACGCCGCTCGTCGACATCGACGGCGATGAGATGGCCCACATCCTCTGGCAGCAGATCCGCGAACGGCTGATCCAGCCCTTCCTCAACCTCGAGCTCAAGACCTTCAACCTTTCGATCCAGAACCGCGACCGCACCGAGGACAAGGTCACCGTCGAAGCCGCCGAGGCCATCAAGCACTTCGGCGTCGGCGTGAAGTGCGCCACGATCACCCCCGACGAGGAGCGGGTCCGCGAGTTCAAGCTCAAGAAGATGTGGAAGTCGCCCAACGGCACGATCCGCAACATCCTCGGAGGCACCGTGTTCCGCGAGCCGATCCTGTGCCGCAACGTGCCAAGGCTCGTCCCGAGCTGGAAGAAGCCGATCGTGATCGGCCGCCACGCCCACGGCGACCAGTACCGTGCCACCGACTTCGTCGTTCCCGGCGCAGGCCGGCTGACGATCCGCTGGACTCCCCGAGGCGGCGGAACACCGATCGAGCACGAGGTGATGGACTTCAACGGCGGGGGCGTGGCCCTCTCGATGTACAACCTCGACGACTCGATCCGCGACTTCGCGCGCTCCTGCATGAACTACGCGCTCTCCTGCAAATGGCCCCTGTACCTGTCCACCAAGAACACGATCCTCAAGGCCTACGACGGCCGCTTCAAGGACCTGTTCCAGGAGGTCTTCAAGACCGACTTCGAGACGAAGTTCAAGGCGGCGGGAATCACCTACGAGCACCGCCTGATCGACGACATGGTGGCCTCAGCGCTCAAGTGGGAGGGTGCCTTCATCTGGGCCTGCAAGAACTACGACGGCGACGTCCAGTCCGACATGGTGGCGCAGGGGTTCGGGTCGCTCGGGCTGATGACCTCGGTCCTGATGAGCCCGGACGGCAGGACGATCGAGGCCGAGGCCGCGCACGGAACGGTGACCCGTCACTACCGCCTGCATCAAGACGGCAAGGAGACCTCGACCAATCCGATCGCGTCGATCTACGCCTGGACCCGCGGTCTTGCCCATCGCGCGCGTCACGACAGCACTCCAGATCTCGAGGCTTTCGCACATACGTTGGAGAACGTCTGCGTCCGGACAGTCGAGGCCGGCGACATGACCAAGGACCTCGCGGCCCTGGTCGGACCCAGGCAAGGCCATCTCTCGACCGAGAGATTCTTCGACAAACTCGAGCAGAACTTGCGCGCGGCGCTGGGCTGAGTCCGTTCATCACCAGCGAAAGTCGGTCGCCGGATCGATCGGGCGCCCCCAAGCAACGGCGGCCTGCTCGAGGCCCGGCGATGATCCTCCCTTTGCCTCGCCCCGGGATGGTGTTCCGCCTCGAAGGCCAGAGCCCTACGATGTTCCCGGTCCGCTAAGAGACGAACCTCCGGAACACTTGGTTCCCTTTGCAGCAGGGTTCATGCATGACCCGCTCGGGCAGCGTTGCTGTTCTCTTCTACGCTCTCGCCGGGCAGGCGAGCGCGGAAGAGGTCGAGTACAACCGCGACATCCGGCCGATCCTCGCGGAGAACTGCTTTCGCTGCCACGGGCCCGACAAGGCCGCGCGCAAGGCCGACCTGCGGCTCGACCAGCGCGACGTCGCCATTGCCGCGGGAGTGATCCTGCCGGATGAGCTGGCCAACAGTCCGCTGGTCCTGCGCGTCCTTTCCGACGACGAGGATTTCCGGATGCCGCCGCCGATCAGCGGGAAGACGCTGACCCTGGAACAGAAGGATCTCCTGCGCCGATGGGTCGAGGCCGGCGCGCAGTACCAGGAGAATTGGTCCTTCCTCAAGGTTCCCCGGCAGGTGACTGTGCCGGAGCCCGAGGATCCTGATCGCTGGATCCGTGATCCGATCGACGCGTTCGTGCTCGAGAGGCTCTTGAAGGAGGGCTTGCCCCACGCCGCCGAGTCGAGCCGCGAGAAATGGCTCCGGCGCGTGACGTTCGACCTGACGGGTCTGCCGCCGACGCTCGCGGAGATCGACGCGTTCCTCGCGGACGGTTCAAAGGCTGCCTTTGAGGTCGTTGCCGACCGCCTGCTGCAATCACCTGCCTACGGCGAGCGGATGGCCGGCGAATGGCTGGACGGCGCACGCTATGCCGACACCTTCGGCTACCAGAACGACCGCGACACGCACTTGTGGCCCTGGCGCGACTGGCTCATCCGCGCGTTCAACGACAACCTGCCTTACGACGAGTTCGTCCTCTGGCAGACGGCCGGAGACCTGCTCGAGCGGCCGACGCGGGATCAGATCCTCGCGACCGCGTTCAACCGCCTGCACCGCCAGACGAATGAAGGCGGCAGCGTCGAGGAGGAGTTCCGGGTCGCGTACGTCGCCGATCGCGTTCAGACCAACGCCACGGTGTTTCTCGGCCTCACGGTCGAATGCGCCCGCTGCCACGACCACAAGTACGACCCGATCTCCCAGAGGGACTTCTACGCGTTCAGCGCCTTCTTCGACAACATCGACGAGCACGGCCTGTACTCGCACTTCACCGAGACCGCGCCCACTCCGGCGCAGCTCCTGTACGAGGGAGATCAGGAGGAGCGCCACCGCGCGCTGAGGAGTCGCATCGCCGAGCAGGAGGCCGAGCTCGACAGAGTCCGCACCAAGGCACGCGAACGCATCGACCCGCAACGGGTCCTGGCTCCGGTCGAGCCACCCACACCCGCCGCGCAGTTCCGCTTCGAGGATGCAGTGCCCTCGGGCGACATCTCGGTCATCGACGGCAAGAGGGGCAAGGCAGTTCAGTTCGGCGGTGACGACGCCTTCGTGTGCACCGGCGCCGGCGCGTTCGGCCGCGCGGATTCCTTCAGCTTTGCGCTGTGGCTCAAGCCCGCGGCCCATCAAGCCCGCGAGATCGTTGTCCACCGCTCGGTCGCGGCCGAGGACTCCGCGTACCGCGGCTACTCCCTGGTGCTCGATCAGGGACGCGCCGTCTTCTCGATGATCCACTTCTGGCCGGGCAACGCGCTGCGCGTGCAGACGCGCGCGCCGCTGCCGGTCGGAGAATGGACACACCTTGTCGTCACCCACGACGGCTCGAGCCGCGCCGCCGGCATCCGCGCGTACCTGAACGGGAGCAACGCCTCGCTCGAAGTCGTGCGCGACGCTCTGTCGCGCGACATCGTTCATCGGCCCGAATGGGGCGACTCCGGAGCGCCGGAGCTGAGCCTTGGCGCGCGCTTCCGCGACGTCGGCTTCAAGGGCGGCGTCATCGACGAATTCCTTGTGTTCGACCGCGAGCTGACCGCTCTCGAGGTGCGGCTCGTCGCGCTCGAGCCCGGCTTCGAGGTCGGCCGCGGAACGACTCAGGACGGCGCGAACGATCTCCTGCTGTTCGATCATCACCTCTTGCGCCACGACGAGCCGTACCGTACGGCTGCACAGGCACTCGAGGCGACACGCAAGCAGGAGAACGAGCTCGAAGTTCTGGTGCGCCAGATCATGGTGATGAAGGAGCAGCCCTGGCGCCGGCCGACGCACGTTCTCGAACGCGGGGACTACGGTTCGCCTCGGGAACCAGTCGGTCCCGACACGCCGGCCCCCATCTTTCCGTTTCCTGCTGACTACCCGCGCAACCGTCTGGGACTTGCACGCTGGCTGATCGACGAGCGCAATCCGCTGGTGAGCCGCGTCGCGGTCAACCGTCTCTGGCAGATGTTCTTCGGACGCGGTCTGGTCGCGACTCCGGAGGACTTCGGAACCCAGGGACAGCCTCCCTCGCATCCCGAGCTGCTCGACTGGCTCGCGCGCGCGTTCATCGACAGCGGCTGGGACCAAAAACAGCTCTGCAGGCGCATCGTCCGGTCCGCGACCTACCGGCAATCATCGGTACCGGAGGATGTGGGGGTGTACGCGACCGATCCGGAGAATCGCCTTCTCGCGCGCGGGCCGCGGCACCGCCTTTCCGGCGAGCAGATCCGCGACAACGCGCTCGCGGTGAGCGGGCTCTTCGATCGCCGGATCGGCGGCCCTCCGGTGATGCCCTACCAGCCGGCGGGTCTGTGGGAGGAGGCGGGCACGGGCAAGTCGTATGCGCAATCCAAGGGCGCCGACCTCTACCGCAGGAGCCTCTACACGTTCTGGCGAAGAACCTCGCCGCCGCCCGCGATGATCTCCTTCGACGCGCCCACGCGCGAGGTGTGCACCGCGCGCCGGGAGCGCACGGCGACGCCGCTGCAGGCGCTCCTCCTGCTCAACGACCCGCAGTTCGTCGAGGCGGCGCGCGTGCTCGCGGAGAAGCTGATCGTCCGGTATCCGGATGCGACCCTTGCGCGCATCGAAGAGGCGTTTCGGGTGCTCACTTCGCGGCGGCCTTCGCTCGAGGAGATGGACGTCCTGTCGCGCCTCTACGACGAGCAGCGCGCGCATTTTGCATCGCGACCCGACGATGCCAGGGCACTGTTGTCCGTGGGCGAATCCGCCCGCGATGAATCGATGGACGCGGTGAAGGCTGCGGCCACGACCGTCGTGGTGCAGAGCCTGATGAGCTTCGACGAATGCGTGACCAAGCGATGAACGATCCCCTCTGCTGCGGCGCCGAGCCTGCCTTCGGGCTGTCGCGGCGCCGATTCCTCACTCGCTTCGGGATGGGGCTCGGCGGGATCGCGCTCGCCGATCTCCTCGGGCGGACGGCCTCCGGACTGCCGGCCGAGGCCGGCACGTTGCTCGCCCCCCATCACCACGCCCGCGCGCGGCGCGTGATCTACCTGTTCCAGGCGGGCGGGCCCTCGCAGCTCGAGACTTTCGACTACAAGCCTCTCCTGAACGAGATGCAGGGCAAGGAGCTGCCGGAGTCGGTGCGCATGGGTCAGCGACTGACGGGAATGTCGGGGAACCAGGCGACGCTGCCGCTCGCGGGCTCGATCTTCAAGTTCGAGAGGCATGGGCAGAGCGGCGCTTGGGTCTGCGACCTCTTGCCGCACACGGCGAAGGTCGTCGACGAGCTGTGCATCGTGCGCTCGATGTACACCGAGGCGATCAACCACGACCCGGCGATCACCTTCCTGCAGACCGGCTCGCAGATCTCGGGGCGGCCGAGCATCGGCGCCTGGCTCAGCTACGGCCTTGGCAGCGACAACGACAACCTACCGTCGTTCGTGGTGTTGATCACCCGCAACAAGACCGACCAGCCGCTTTACTCGCGGCTGTGGGGCACGGCGTTCCTGCCCACGAGACACCAGGGCGTGCAACTTCGCGCCGGCAAGGAGCCGGTGCTGTACTTGAACAACCCCCCGGGAGTGGACCAGGGCAGCCGGCGCAACATGCTCGATCGGCTGCGCGAGCTGCACGAGCTCGAGCTTGAGAACAGCGGCGACGCCGAGGTCAACACCCGCATCGCGCAGTACGAGATGGCGTTTAGGATGCAGTCGAGCATCCCCGAGGTCACGGATCTCTCCACCGAGCCCGACCATATGTTCGAGATGTACGGGCCGGACTCGAGAACTCCGGGCACGTTCGCGGCGCACTGCCTTCTCGCGCGCCGCCTCGCCGAGCGCGGCGTGAAGTTCATCCAGCTCTACCATCAGGGCTGGGACCAGCACGGCAATCTCCCCGGGGCTCTTCCCGTGCAGTGCCGCGAGACCGATCAGCCGTGCGCGGCCCTCCTCAAGGACCTCAAGCAGCGCGGTCTTCTCGACGACACGCTCGTCCTCTGGGGCGGCGAGTTCGGGCGCACCAACTATTCACAGGGAAAGCTGACCGCGAACGACTACGGGCGCGACCACCATCCGCGCTGCTTCACGATCTGGATGGCGGGCGGAGGCGCGCGACCCGGCACGATCTACGGCGAGACCTGCCCGTTCGGCTACAACGTGGCAAGGGACGGAGTCCACGTCCGCGACTTCCACGCCACCCTTCTCCATCTCCTGGGCATCGACCACCAACGCCTCTCCTACAAGTTCCAGGGCCTCGACTACAGACTCACCGGCGTCGAGCCCGCCCGCGTCGTGAGCGAGATCCTCGCGTGACACGCCTTGCCCCCCTTCGCGATCCATGGGCCGGGCTAATCGGGGAGCAACCCTTCGCTCACCGATCCAGGAAGGAGTCCGCGGAGCGTATCGAGAGCTCGTCGGTATCTCATGGATACCGCGCTGGGCTGCAGGTTTAGCAGCCTGGAAACCTGCTGATTCGAAAGCTGCTCGATGCCACGCAGCACCAGGATCTCGCGATCCTTCGCTTCGAGGCGATCGATTGCCTTGCGGATCAATTCCGCAATCTCGTTGCGCGAGGCGGCCTTGACGGTTGCAGAGACGGACACCGACTGCCGGTCGAGCGGCGAGGGGTCAGAGCGCTGACTTTCCGTACCCGTCCGCTCACGCCGCTGAGTCGCCTGCTGCGTGAGCAGATTGTTGATCCGGTTCAGCAGGGTCGAGCTCATGAAGCGCAGCAGGACCGGAGTCAGCCGTCCCGAGCGGCTCTCAAGGTCGGCGAACCGCGAGAGAGTGACGGCCCATACTTCCTGGACGAGATCGTCGGGATCGCAGTCATGCAGCAGGTGACGAGGCAGGCGGTGCTCCGCCTGCAGACGCAGCAGCGGGGAGAACCGCTCCACGATCCAGGTCAGGTCAGCGTCCACACCAATGCGCGCACCGCGAACGCGATGCGACGTCTCATCTGGATGGTGATCACCCATTCTTGCGCCCTGTTTCGGCACCCGGATACAGTAGCCGGTGCCGGTCCCGCCGGAAGGAGTGCATCCGATGGACCCCATCGACGTGGAACGAGCCGCGGTGGAGCACGCCTTCCTTCTGCGGTTCATCGAAGACCGCCATTCGGGATCGTTGCCTTCGCTGCCGGATTATCAACGATTGTTTCCGGGGCACGAGGAGTTCGTCGCGCACAAGTACCGTGAACTCTTGAGCGACGATGCCGTGCAGGAACGCAAGATCGGCCGATTCTCCATACAGGCCGAGCTGGGCCGCGGCGGGCAGGCGGTCGTCTACCGGGCCGTTGACCCGGCGCTGGGACGGTCGGTGGCGTTGAAGGTGCTCTCGGATACGCATGCGTTATCAGAGCAGGCCCTGGCGCGCTTTCATCGCGAGGCCGCGATCGCAGCCCGCCTGGATCATCCCGGAATCTGCACCATCTACGAGGTCGGCCGCGTCGGCGACTCCCCTTTCATCGCGATGCGTCTGGTCGAAGGGGAAACGCTTGCTTCGCACCTGCACCGACTGCGCCGCGAGGGAAGCATTCCCGCTGGGTACCTCCATTCCGCTCTGCGCTGGATCGAACAGGCGGCGCGCATCATCTGCGCGGCACACGCGGCCGGGATCCTGCACCGCGACCTCAAGCCCGGCAACCTGATGATCACCCCGCAGGACGAGGTCGTGGTCCTCGACTTCGGATTGGCGCGACTGGCCGAGTCCCAAGAGTCGACTCTGACTGCGAGTGGTGACAGCCTGGGAACTCCGGCCTACATGTCTCCCGAGCAGGTCATGGGCGTGCCGTCACTGATCGACCACCGCACGGATGTCTACTCGCTCGCCGCCACTCTGTACGAGTGCATCACGTTGCGGCGTCCGTTCCAGTCGTCCACTCGCGATGGTCTGTACCGCGCCATCCTCGAGGACCCGGTGGCGGACCCCTGCAGCATCGAACCGGGCACGCCCAGGGACCTCGCGATCGTGCTCATGAAGGCTCTCGAGAAGCGCCCGGAGGATCGCTACGGATCGGCGGCGGAGTTCGCGGACGAGATCGGCAGGGTGTTGCGTGACGAGCCGGTCCGCGCTCGGCACGCGGGTCCGTGGTTGCGCTCGCGGCGCTGGATCCGGCGCCATCCGACAATGGCGCTGTCGATCGTCAGCCTCCTGGTTCTGCTCAGCGCCGGACTTGCCTCCGGGCTGTTCTTGCTGAACCGAGCCCGCCTGACCACGGAGGAGAATCTGCGGCTCGCGGACATGCGCGCGCTGCTCGGTCTGGAAAGTGCCGCGAACGAGGAACTGTGGCCGGCCGTCTCCGCCATGGTTCCTGCCATGGATCGCTGGCTCGTGGACGCTCGTGCCCTCTTCCAGCGTCTGAACCTGCATCGATCACACCGATCACGGATTCATTCCGCAGCCGAAGGGAACTCGATCGCCCAGGCCGCCGGTGAAGCGGAGCTCCGGGCATTCATCGATCGCCTCCACGCCTTCGCCACATTCATCGAACGGATTGAGCAGCGCAGGGACCTGGCAGAAACCCTCGCGGCCAGGACGGTGGAAGAACATCGCTCCGCATGGCAGGCGACGATCGCCGACGTGTCGGACCGGGCAGCGAATCCCCGATACCGGGGACTGAGCTCAAGCCCGCAGGAGGGACTGATCCCGCTGGGGCAGGATCCGGTTTCCGGCCTGTTCGAGTTTGCCCATGCATTGAGCGGCGCTGTGCCCAAGCGCGACCCGACCAGCGGAAGACTGCTGATGGAGGACGATTCGGCTGTCGTCCTGATCCTGCTGCCGCCCGGAACCTTTGCGATGGGGGCCACGCCCGCGAACGCCGACGTGTCCGTCGGGCCCAACGTGGATCGATTCTGCCTCGACAACGAGACGCTTCCGGTCCACGAGATCACGCTCGATGCGTTCTTCCTGTCCAAGTTCGAGATGACTCAAGGCCAGTGGTTGCGATCCAGCGGAAGCAACCCGAGCTGCTACTTTCCGGGCCGGACGCAAGGCGAACACCCGACCGGAGTCCGCCTGTGCAACCCGGTGGAAACCGTGAGCTGGGACGATTGCGCCGAGCTGTTGAGAAGGCTGGACCTGATTCTGCCGACGGAAGCGCAGTGGGAATACGCCTGTCGGGCGGACACCACCACGATCTGGTATTCGGGTGACGAGCGCGCATCTCTTGCCGGACTGGAGAACCTCGCAGACGAGGGTTCGCGGCAGTTTTTCGTGGAGGGGTTCGAGTTCGAAGCTGGACTCTTCGACGGATTCTTCGTCCATGCTCCGGTGGACGCCATGGGCGCCAATCCGTTCGGCCTGCATGGAACGGTCGGAAACGTCGGCGAATGGTGCCGGGACTTCTGGGGTGCATACCTGCTTCCCGTGGTCCCAGGCACGGGGGAGCGCATCTGCACCTCACCGTTCCGCGCGTATCGCGGCGGAAACTTCCGCACGGTGGCCACTGTCGGGCGCTCGGCTAGCCGCGCGGGTGATATGCCCGGGATGCGCACGCACCGCACGGGAGTGCGGCCCTCTCGGCCCTTGCGGTGAGATTCCAAGCATTGCCCGGGTCCCTGCTGGGTCAAGTCCCAACGAAACGGCGGGTTGCGAGCACCCCAAGCGGCCGCTTCCCCATCCGTTCCGGGCGATCCGTGAAAACGAACGCTCTCGCCAAATAGACAGAGAGGTAGGCCTTCGTTCCCGGCCAGGAGAGTCGCTCCGAAGCTCGTTCCGGTTCACCCGCTCTCAGTCCCGAGCAACAGGTTGGACCGTTCCCGGACACGGCCAAAGGAGACACCACATGCCCCTCCACCATCGAACCGCATCGTTATCGGGGCTGGCGCTGTTTTGGATCGCCAGTGGCGTCGCGGCGGAGACCGTCTATGTGGACCGGAACAACCCGAACTGCCCCGGAAGCGGGACTGAGTCAGATCCGTTCTGCCAGATCCAGGACGGCCTCAACGCTGCAGCCGATGGCGACACGGTGCTGGTCTCGAGCGGAACCTACCGAGAGACAGGCCTCGACTTCCGAGGCAGAGTGATCCATCTCGTCAGCCGTGATGGCGCGTCGACCTCGGTGATCGATGCCGAACTTTCGTCAGCAGCGGCGGTGGGGTTCCTTTCCGGTGAAGGGCCTGGATCCATCCTCGAGGGATTCACCATCACACGAGCGTACGTTGCCGTGGGATGCACGGACTCGTCTCCGACCCTGAGGAAAAACATCATCAGCGGCAACGGAGTTTGCGCCTGCACGGACATTGGCCCGGCAGCCGCTGCGATTAGTCTGCTCCGTTCCTCCGCCACGATTTCGGGAAACCTCATCGCCTGGAACGCGACCCGCGCCATCGCCTTCGAAGACAGCCGTCCGCAGATCTGGGGAAACCGGATCGAGGGCAACGGCGTGCCTTCCTGCGATCCCAGTGGCGGCGGCGGGATCTACTTCGCCCACTCCCAACCCGTCATCGTGAACAACGTCCTGAGGTTCAACTTCGCACCGGGGTACGACGGTGATTCATGCGGAGGAGGTGGATTCGCTCCCGTCCCAGGTCTCGGCGGTGCGATCTGCTGCTTCGATTCGAGCCCGCTCATCGCCGGAAACCTGATGGTGGAGAACAGCGCCACCCACGGAGCCGGCCTCTACCTGGGCTTCGGAACGAGAGCCGTGCTCTCACTGAACACCCTGACGCGCAACTCGGCGCAGGGGACTGGAGGGGCCCTCTTCTGCGAGGCCGGCACGAACGTGGTGTTGTCCAGCAGCGTGCTCTGGTCCGACTCCGCCTCGCTCGATCCCGAGATCCATGACCTGTCCGGAGTCCTGGTGGCCACCGACTGCGACGTGCAGGGCGGGTGGCCGGGCGGCGGGAACATCGACCTCGACCCGATCTTCGTCGACGCAGACGGCGAGGATTACAGACTGCAAATCAGCTCACCCTGCATCGATGCAGGCGATGCCACGCTGCGGACCTGTGATCAGGACCTGGCCGGAGTGCCGCGCGTGCTCGACGGTCGGCTCTCGGGTTCGCAGCGGGTGGACATCGGCGCACTGGAATTCGGAAACATGGAGGTCGAGGTCTCCGGCGACCTGCGCCCGGGCGGGTACCTGGTGGTGGACGTGAGCGGAACCTCAGGGCTCCCTGCATGGATGTTCGTGGGTGCCACGCCGGGACAGTTGTGTTCACGTTACGGCGCGCTGTACATCGACCTGTCCACCCCCTGGATCCTGCTGCCATGGGGAACGATCCCGAGCAAGGTGCAGATCCCGATTCCACCGTCGATTCCGACGCCGGTCCAGTTCCTGATGCAGGGCCTCGCACTCGGCGCATCGAGCGGCGGCAACACCTCGAACCTTGCAACCGTCATCGTGCAATGACCCGCGGACGGTTCGGGCCCGCGCGGGTCCGCGATCGATCCGTCTTCTGAAAGCGTCCCGCGAAAGCAGGGGCAAGCGGAGGTTTCCTCGTGCCACTACAGAACTGTCTCGCGACGTTGATCCTGACTCAGATCTTGTCTCATGGAATTCTCGCGGTCGCCGTGCTTGCGCAGGACACCAAAGGCTGGAGCCTCGTCTCCTCGTTCCGCGATCCTGTTCTCGACGAGGACGGAGGACTCTGGTTCGTGCACCCGATCACGCCCGGGGCACCGATTCCGGTCACGGGCCTTGGTGACGACCTGACGGGTGCGGGATCCTCCGATCGAGAAGGCGCCAACTGCGTGCTCGTGGATCGCGGCGACGGCGCGCTCCTGGTCGGCGAGGCGGGACCTTCTGGAACCCGCATCGACCTTCACGTCATCTACTTGAGTGGAACCGCAGTCTTGAGCGACACGCTGATCAAGCTCGGAACGGAGACATCGCCGTTCGGCGGTGGGATCACCCAAATCGCCTTGCTGCCCGCCGGAAGGGTTCTCGCCGGAGTCTTTGGTATCGGACTCGGACCGCTGAAGGATCAGCTGCTCGGAGTCGTGGATCGATCCGACGGCAGCGTGGTCGGAGTACCAGTCTCCTTTCCCAACGGAGCGACACCCGCGTTGAACGCGCTGTGCATCTCTGCGGACGGGGCCACGGCCTGGTTTGCGATGGACAACGGCGATTTCACTTCGACTCTGTACAGCGTGCCAGTTCCTGCAGGTGGAACCGCCAACGTACACGACACGCTTCCCGTGTTGGTCTCGAGTTTGATCCTGGACCGGAGCCGCGGCCTGCTCTGTGCCTCCGGGCTGGAAGGGACACAGTCCGGAAACATCCTGGAGATCGATCCGGAGTCCGGCGTTCTGCTCGACATCGTCACCACTGGAATGACCCGCCTCAACGGAATGTGCAACGACTACGCGCGTCATCGTTCAATGACGGTCACCTCGAGCCTGGGCTCGCCGTCGCGCACTGTGTCGGCGGTCGAGTGGGATGGTTCGTCGACCAGCCTCGCCGTCGTGTCCGGCAGCGCGAGCGGAGTGGACCTGAGTGCGCTGGCCCTCGCGGCGAACCCCACGCAGGTTCATGCAGGAGAGACGCTTTCGCTGCTCGCGGATGGCGGTGTGCCGTCGACCACCAGCCTGCTTGCAGCCGTCTCCGTCAACGGGACACCGGTGTTCCTTGCGCTCGCGCTCGGCGCGCTGGACTTCGAGGGTGCCTGGAATCTTCTCGCAACCGTTCCACCGGGTCTCTCCGGAACCAGCGTGACGTTCCAGTCCTTCGGATTCTTCCACTCCGGCAAGGCGCTCGGAACCAACCTCGCACCGGTGATCTTCCAGTAATGCGAAGGGTGTGAACGCCTGCAACCTATGCCTCAGCGTTCCTCGGCCACCAGCACCTCACTCGCAAGCGGCACGACACGCTCGTCATCTGGGGCGGCGAGTTCGGGCGCACCAACTATTCACAGGGAAAGCTGACCGCGAACGACTACGGGCGCGACCACCATCCGCGCTGTTTCACGATCTGGATGGCGGGCGGAGGCGCGCGAAAGGGGACGATCTACGGCGAGACCTGCCCGTTCGGCTACAACGTGGCCAGGGACGGAGTCCACGTCCGCGACTTCCACGCCACCCTTCTCCACCTCCTTGGCATCGACCACCAACGCCTTTCCTACAAGTTCCAGGGCCTCGACTACAGACTCACCGGAGTCGAGCCCGCCCGCGTCGTGAGCGAGATCCTCGCGTGACACGCCTTGCTCTCCTCGCTCGGGAGAGTGAAGGGTGATTCGCACGTTGGAAACAAGCTTGCAGAGGTGCTCTATCATCAGACCCAGGACAAGGAATCGCGGAGGTTTCCTGCGGAACTCCGGAAGGTGGCTGAACGAAAGCTTGATTCCCTCAACGCTGCCCGGTACCTGGAAGACCTTCGGTTCCCTCCCGGCAACCGTCTGGAGGCACTGAAGGGGCTCGTGCCGGCTTCCACAGCATCCGCGTGAACGATCAATGGCGCGTGGCGCTGGAAAGGCTCAGACGTCTACGACGTGTCCGTTGTCGACTACCACTGAATCGAGGTGATTTAACCCATGCTTCCTCGGAACCGGCTGCCAACCCACCCCGGCGAGATCCTCCTCGAGGAGTTCCTCAAACCGCTCGGCATCTCCCAGGTGGCGTTCGCGAAACACATTCGTGTTCCCTTGCAGAGAGTCAACGAACTTGTGCGTGGACGGCGCGGCGTAACACCGGAAACCGCTTGGCTTCTCTCACACTCGCTCGGTCCCTCTCCAGAGTTTTGGCTCAACCTCCAGAACGCTCACGACTTGGCCAGGAATCGTCCGCGAAGAAGGGTGACGCGATTTCGAAACGTTGGCTGAGACTCTTCGCACTGGCATGCAGCCGACCCAGCGCCGGCCATCGGTCGCAGGACTCGAACGGACCTAATGCGGCCCTCGGCGGCTGTTCGCCGTACATCAAGACTCGACAGGAGGGAGAGCGCGATGACGGGAGTGCGAGGCGCATGGAAATGGATTCTCGGCCTTGTGCTGACGTTCATCCAGACGCGCTCGGAGGCCTTTCTCCACAGCCTTCCGCCTTCCGCTTTCCGCTCCGTTCCTGGTCTGCATCGCTGCGTTCTTCTTCAGAGAGCTCCCCACGGGAGATGTCGGCGACCTATAGGTTGGCTGTGAGCGGATGGCCGGTACATCGCGTTCGACAGCCAGGCGAACAACCTGGTCGCGAACAACGCCGAATGCCGGGTTGACCGCTCCTGTGGCTCTGTCGCTCGCCGATCCTTGCCATTGAAGGTAGATTCTCGACGGGTCGACTCGGAGACAGTTGAATCATGCCGAAGTCAGTTCCGCTTCTGCCGCCGGGGTTCGAGCAGCTTTCGATCGCCAAGAAGCTCGACTACGTCCAGTCGCTCTGGGATGTGATTGCCTTAGCTGCGGACGACGTGCCGGTTCCGCAGTGGCACAAGAAGCTTGTTCGAGAGAGGCTTCGCGCCCGTCGACTTCGTAGGGAAGCGACCTCGCCGTGGGATGAGGTTCGGACTCGTATCAAGAAGCGCCTCGCTGCTTGTCGCCGCCGTCGATGACTTGGACGTACGTGCTCGGCGAGACCGCCGAACAGGATTTGACTGAAGTTGCGGCACGGTACGACGGTGAACGACCCGGACTTGGCTCAGATCGAGGAATTCGACCACATATCTGGATGCTCAGCTCCGAGGACCTCCTGCAGCTTGCAGAACAACGTAGTTTCCGCGACTTCACAAGCCAAGAACGAATCCGCTAGGGAGTCTTGCTCGAGGGCCGATAGAAACCCGTGACGCCGAGCGTGATCCACCGTGTCACGGGGTGATCGAACGCGTGGTGCCAGCCGAAGAGCCGCTCCTCCGTCATGCGCGCGCCTGCCTCGCGTGGTACTTCCGCAGCGCCTCGATCGCCTCGCGGCGGACGACCAGCGTCGGCCGCACACGCTGCATCGACGCGAGTGCATCCTCGACGTCGCTCGCGAGGCCCTCGGCCAGCAGGAACGCGCCGACGATTGCCGAGCTCCGTGAATATCCCGCCTTGCAGTGGACGTACACCGTTCCGTTCTCCCGGTTCTCGCGGACGAATTGCACGGCCTCCCACAGGTGACCCGGGGTCGGTGCCGTGAGATCGAGGATCGGGATGTTGCGGTAGTTTGCCGCCCGGAACGCGGCGGGCGCGGAGAACTCCGCCGTCACGTCGAGCACTGCCGTCGTGCCCTGCTGCAGCGCCGCGTTCGCCTCGCGGCTCGTCAGATGCCGTCCGATCCATACTCCGGGGACCACCTCGTCCCACGGGCGGGCGTGCCGCGCATACCAGGCCAGCGACAGCCGCTGTCCGAGCAGGCACGGCGCGAGGAGCATCTGCGCGCTGCGGGCCAGGCGCCCGTCTTCCTTGCGATAGACCCCCGGTCCCAGGCCGAAGTACGCGGCGGCGACGATCGCGAGCGCGAACGCCGGCCACAGCAGCAGGGCACCCCATGGCCACATCCATGCGGCGAGCGCCACGGCCAGCACGGCTCCGGCGGCGTAGTACGCGCCGATTCGGAGAGCCGGTTCGACGGACGACCGAGCCGACGACTCGCGCACGGCGTAGATGCACAGCCACGCGAGCACGAATCCGCCGGCGAGATCGACCACGTGGTGCTGATGCGTGAGAAGCGTCGAGACACCGATCAGGCTGAACCAGATGCACACGACCCAACGCAGCGCTCCCCACGAATGGCGCACGTAAACGACGGCAAGGAGCGTGCGCAGGGCGATGTGGAGCGACGGGAAGAGATTGTGAGGCGCATCGAAGCCGCGGAGCAGATCGAAGAGGACCCCGAGCGCACCTGCGACGGGTGGACGCGGAAACGCGAGCCGCAGCGGGAACAGAAGGAAGCACGCCCCTGCGCCGCCGACCGCGAGCAGGATCCGTCGTGCGTGGACGTCGAGCTCCCGGCGCGTGGAGCAGAGGAAGAACGACCCCACGAACAGGAGGTCGATCGACCAGTACGGGACGATCATCGCCGGGACGAAAGGGACGAGCCGCAGCTCCCAGTCGAAGCACCACGTGTCGATGTCCGTGCGGCGCGACGTGATCCAGTTGCAAGTCGCGTACACGGCGAGGAATGCGAGCGAGCAAACCGTCACCCACATCGTGGCGCGCCGCCACGACCGCGTCGATGCGCCCGGCGCCGTCAGCGCGCCCGTCTCGACGGGCGCGTCAGCTCTCATCGATCCGCCTTCTGCGCGGCAGAGACCGTGAAGATGCCCCACTCGTCGATTTCCATTCCGAACTTCTTGAATCCAGCGACCCGCACCAGCTGGTCCATCTCCTCCTGTGTGCGACGCCGCATGACCCACGGCGTGCCGTCGCCGTGGACGAGCACGCGCGCGATCATCTCGAGCTGCGGATGCCAGGGCTGATTCGTGTAGATCAACCACCCGTCGGCCGCCAACGCCCGATGCAGACCGTTCAGGGATCGGCGCACGCACGCGTTGTCCGAGAAGAGCTCGTAGACGCCGGAGACGACGGCGATGTCCGGCCGCGGTGCCATGGCGGCGAGCGAGTCGGCATCGAACGCGTCGCCTTCGACGCAGGTGACATTGTCGAGTCCCATCTGGAGCGCGAGCGCCCTCGCGGCGTCCAGGCCATGCGCATCGCGATCACGCAGCAAGGCGACCATGGCGACGTCGCGACGTTTCTTCAACGTCTCGAGCAGGTACCGCGCGGGCCCGGCCGCGACGTCGACGATCCGGACCGGGGATCGCACGCTGCGGACGCTGTCGATCGCGCTCTCGAGGATCTTCTGGAGATTCGACTTGCGCTGCCGGATTCCCTTCCAGCCGACGCTGTCGAGGTAGAGGCGATCGATCCAGCGACCGAGCGGCGAGATCCCGCGCGCCCGATTCTCGTAGACGTAGTCGAGCGAAGGGCCGGAGTCGAATCCGCGAGCCCAGCCCAGACGGATGCCCGCGCTCATCCGCCCGACGCTGCGCATCAGCAGCCGCTGCACCGCGTAGCTCCATCGCTTCGGCGACCCGAGCGGCAGCGGGCGCGAGAGCCGGTCGAACTCGTCCTTGGCGAAACCGACGCGATCGGCGTCGAGCAGCGATGCACGGCTCGCGGGCGGCGTCTCGAACGCCTTCACGATGAAATCGCGCGCGCGCGCGATCGGTCGCTCGCGCTCCTTCTCATGGAAGACGGCGTGGTAAAAGCCCGCGAAGACCTCGATCGCTTTCTCCTCGGAGCCGAGGCGCTCGACAAACCGCTTCTCGGCCGAGAGATGAACGACCCAGTCGGAACCGGCGGCCAGCACCAGCGTCGGGACGCGGATGGCGCTCGCGTCGGCAAGGAGGCGCGTGGAGGTATCGAACAGGTCGATCAGGACGTTGACCGCAATCGCGCGCGAGATGAGAGGATCCTGGTCGTACTCACGCGCCATTTCCGGATCGTGCGTCAGCATCCGCGACTTCACGTAGCTCCGGATGAACGAGCGCGGCACGAATCGCTGCTTCAACCGCAGGAGAGGCAGCGCGAACGGGACGTAGAGCTTCACCCGGAAGGCCGGAGTCCCGAGAACCGCGGCCCGCAGAGGCGGCGCGTAGTCGTGGATCCAGGCGGCCGCGAGCACGCTGCCCACGCTGTAGGCGACCACCGCCATGTTCTCGACCGGGATCGAGCGCGAGGCCGACAGGAAGCGGACGAACGCGTCGAGGTCCTTCACGACGGTCGCGAAGCTCTCGGCCCAGCCGCGCTCGCCGGGGGAGCGCCCGTGGCCGCGCTGGTCCCACGCGAAGAGCGAGATTCCGTCGAGGCGAAGCCGCTCGACGAGGTCCTGCAGCCGGCCTGAGTGCTCGTGCCCGCGGTGGAGGAGCAGCACCGCCTTGTCCGCGGCGCGCGACGTCTCCCATGCCCGGTAGAAGAGCCGCGTTCCGTCCCACGAGGTGAACCACTCTTCACTCGCGCGCCGCTCGCTCAACGGGAGTCCCTCTCGTCCTTCCGCGCCGCTTCCTGCTCGCGAAGGTCGTCGAAGGTCGCCGTCAACCGCGCCACGATGGTCTGCAGGCAGCCGGCCACGACCGCGAGGCACGTCCAGTCGAGCACCGTCCAGGAGAGCGCGCGTGACGTCCCTTCGTTCCACGCGAGCACGAGCCAAGCGATCCACGCGCCGACGTGAAGCGTCACCATCCGCCACGGCTTCGACATGATCCCCGCGAAGCTGCGGCGTGCGCCGACTGCCTGGCCGAGGATGCCGACGTAGGCAGTGAGCAGCGCGAGGATCGCCGCCCAGTAACCAGAGATGGGCGAGCACAGTCCGCTGTGAGCGACGCCGACGAAGATCGCGACGTCGGACACACGATCGGGAAGGTCGTTGATGATCTCACCCCGGTGGCTCGCCGACTTCGCGGCCAATGCGACCATCCCATCCAGCATGTTGAACCAGAGCCGCAGGTAGCAGAGGAGCGGCCCCACGAGGAGCAGCCACGGATGCGCGCTCGCGCGACAGAAGCAGGCCGCGGCGCCGAGCGAGGCCGCGATCGAGAGGTACGAGACCATGTCCGGGTGCACGCCTCTTCGCACGCACACGCGCACTGCGCCCTCCGCGGTGCGGCGAAGCGCGGAGGCGATCGGACGCCGAGAGGACGGCTGATACTCCTTCATCGCGCGGCTTCGCGCTCCTCCCTCAGGAAGTCGCCGCACTGGTGGCGGACCCGGATCACTGAATGGTAACCTGCTCCACGTTGGAGACCTCCACGCTGCCAGCAGGCGCGTTCATCCAGACCCGCTCGGAGGCCTTTCTCCACAGCCTTCCGCTTTCCGCTCCGTTCCTGGTCTGCATCGCTGCGTTCTTCTTCAGAGAGCTCCGCACGGAGGAGGTCGGCGATCGGTGAACGGGCCGTCAGCGGATGGCTTTTCGATTACCGAGAAGATCGATTACGTCCAGTCATTCTGGGACGTGATTGCCTTGGCTGGCGACCACGTGCCAGTTCCGCAGTGGCACAAGAAGCTTGTTCGAGAGAGGCTTCGCGCCCGTCGACTTCCTAAGGAACGGCGTCTCGTTCTTCGCAGGGCTCGACCTCGCGGGCGGCCGGTGAGCCGCGGGACGGGCGAGACGACCAAGGCGCCTGACCCCGACCTCGATTCCGCCCCGGGAATCCCGGGAACGGCAGAATTCCCAATCCGTTGAGAGGGGTGCTGCGTCTTCAGGGTCGGGAAACCTCCGCGTGGGTCAACACGAACCGCTGACACCGGCGATGCCGAACCTCGTCAAGCTCTTTGAAGAGCACGCCACCGGGCTCGCGGGAGCGGTGCGTGGCGTCGCGGGCTCGTCGGTCGACCTCGAGGAGGTGCTCCAGGAAGCGTTTCTTCGTGCCTGGCGCGCGTTGCGGCGTCAGCCGCCGCCGTCGGACCTGCTGGCCTGGGTGTTCGTCATCACCATGAACCTCGCCAAGGACCTGCGGCGCCGCAGCCAAGGCACGCCGGCACGCGTCACGAGAACGAACGGCGAGTCGCCGGAGGTCGACGTCATGAAGCTGGTCACCGACGATCCTTCACCGCTCTGCCGCGCCGAGCATGGCGAATGGCTGAGCGCCGCGCGCAGCGCGATCTACGCGCTTGAGGAGTCCGAGAAGGAAGTTTTTCTGTTGCGGGTCAACGCCGGCTGCACGTTCGAGACGCTGGCGCGCACGCTCGGGATCCCGGTCGGCACCGCCAAGACGCGCATGCGCTCGGCGCTGTCCAAGCTGCGCAGGCACTTGTCGGCGTTCGCGCCCGAGGTCCCGAAGTTTCGAATCGCACCCATCTCTGCGACGGAGGAGTTTCGATGAACCGCCGCCTTTCCGAGCTGTCTCCCGAGGAACGCGACGCGCTGCAACAGGAGCTGCTCGAGCTGTGCTTCGACTGCCACCCGGACCCGGACGGTCTGCGCCGGCGCATCGCAGGGGATGCGGAGCTTCAGGCGTTGTTCGCGCAGACGCTCTCGCTCGCGCAAGGCCTGACGGTCGCCGCCAACGAGACGGTCGACACCCCGCGCTTCCGTGCTCCTGAAGAGGGATCACTGCAGTCGCCGGACGGGCTTGACGGCGAGCAGGCTCCGAGTCGGGATGATGTTGCTGCGAGACGGATGGCAAAAACGTCGCGACGAAGCTCACCCCGACAGAGCTTCGTGACCACGGCGGTGCGGATTGCCGCGAGCCTCCTCCTGCTGGCCTTGCTCGCGCCTTTCGCCGATCACGGATACAGAAGGTTCGAGCTGAACCGCGCGCAGAACTCGACGCTGCGCCTGGTCGTGTCCGGACCGCGCTCGATCCCGGACGCCGCCCCCGCTCGTTTTCACGTCGAGACCTGGAACGCGGTCGGCGAGGCACAGCCGGCGTCGCTCACGTGGTCGGCCTTCGACATTCAGAACCAGTTGCTGGCGAGCGGTGCGCAGGCAACCTCGGGTGCGCTCGACATCGATCTCCCGCCCCACAAGACGGCGCCGGCGCGCATCGAGCTAGTTGCGCAACACGAAGGGCGCGAGGAGACTCTGGTCCTGCCGCTCAACCGCTCCCGCAACCTTCCGCTGATCCATCTCAGCTCGGACAAACCCGCGTACCGGCCGGGCGAGGTCGTGCGCACGCGTGCGGCGCTGCTCGAGCGGCTGTCGTTCGCGCCGATGGAAGGCGCCTACCGTCTGCGCATCACCGATCCGCGCGGCACGCCGGTTGTGGATCAGGTGCTGCAGTCCGATCGCGGCGTGATCGCCACGGATTGGGCGATTCCGGACGGCGCCAGCGGCGGGCGCTACCAGGTCGAGATCCGCGACCGCGACGACCAGTTCACCGCGGAGTCGCTGGAATTCCTGGTGCGCAGGTTTCAGCCACCGCGGCTCGCGCAGAAGATCGAGCTCCTGCGCGAGAGCTATGCGCCAGGAGAGAGCGGCAATGCCCTGGTGAACGTCGCGCGCGTCGACGGCACCGCGTTGACCGCGGCGTCGGTGCGCGGATGCATGCTGATCGACGGCGTCGAACGCTGGTCCGCGACGCAGGACCTGGCACCCGACGGAACGACCTTGTTCCGCTTCACGATTCCCGAGGCCGTCGAGCGCGGAGAAGCGCGCTTCGTCGCGTGCAGCACGGCCGATGGAATCGTCGAGACCGTGCTCGAGCCGTTCGTGGTGCAGACCGGCGCCGTCGACGTGCAGTTCCACCCCGAGGGCGGCGACCTGATCGCCGGGTTCGAGAACCGGGTGTACGTCGAGGTCACCGATCCGCTCGGCCGGTTCGCGGATGCGCGCGGTGACGTCGTCGACGCGAATGGAAACGTGGTCGCGAGCTTTGCGACCGAGCATCAGGGACGCGGGCGCTTCCACTTCACTCCGCAGAGCGGCACTTCGTACCGGATTGTGCTTGAGTCGCCGAAGAGGCGCGAATTCGCGCTCCCCGCGGTGCTCGACCAGGGCGCGGTGTTGCGCAGTGTCGATGCTTCGACGCCGGCGGACGCGCCGCTGCTCCTCAGCGTCGACACACAAACCAATGGACCGTGGATCTGTGGAGTGTTCTGCCGCGGCGTGCTGGTCGCGGAGGACACCTTCTCCGGCGCGGGAAGACACGACCTCTCGCTCCGTCTGCCGGAGACGGTCGCGGGAGTGTTGCGCGTGACACTGTTCAACCAGAACCTGCGGCCATTGGCCGAGCGCCTCGTGCACAAGGAATCAGGTCGCAGACTTCTGGTGGAGATCACGCCTAGTCAGGGCCGTCTCCTCCCCGGCGGACGGCAGGCCCTCGACATCCGCACCACGGACGAGACCGGCCGTCCGGTGCAGACGACGCTTGGCCTGTGTGTCAGCGATCGCGCGTTGCGCGACATGATCGACGAGCCGCGCGTCGGCATCGAGGACCAGGCCTGGCTGCTCGCGGACTGCGAAAAGCTGGAAGACCTCGACGAGTTCCTGGCGCGCGACGACGCGGCGCGCCAGCGAATCGACCTTCTGCTCGGCACTCGCGGGTGGCGGCGGTTCGCGTGGAATCGGCCGCAGGAGCTGGTCGCCGCGCATGGCGATCGTGCGCGCCGACTGCTGGCGATGGAGAGCCGCCCGCAGGTTCCGCAAGTCGGGGAGAAAGTCACGGACTCCGCCGGGCTGAGGTCAGCGCAAGCCGCCGTGCGGAGCTCGTGGAAACGGTGCGGGCGCGCTATGGCGCTGGCGGCGCTCACCGCTGTGCTGGCTGTGATGTTTCTCGGCTACTGGTGGATCCTGAAGCGCTTTTCGACGCCACGACGCTGGGCGCCGGTCCATGGCGGACTGCTGACGCTCGCGACCGCTGCGGCGGTCGTGGTGTGCGTGGGGCCGATGCTGATGGATCTGCGCGATGCGAGCGCGCCAGCCGCCGAGCTCCGCGCGATCGGATACGTCGGACCGGGTGCTGGATTCAAGGCTGAAGGCGAGCTCGACGTAGTTGCCATCCTCGATGATGTGGTCGATGGCATAGGAGACTTCGCCATCGATTACATTGACAACAGCGGAAGCGATCCGGAAGGACTTGGTGACTTTTTCGCCGCTGCACAATGGGGAACAGCTGATACCGGCCTTTGGCTCGCCTCTGACATTGAGGGAATCGAGAACGCAGTCATACTCGAACAGAAGCCGGACAATCTCGACGGTTTCAGGTTCGAATCGAAGCAGAAGATCGGCGATTTCCTGTATGAGGATCCGCGCGACGAGCTGGAGCGCAGGGCACGGCAGCGCTCCGAACCGTTCCGCATCTACGCCCATTCGAGCGCCCGGCAGCCGGACGGGACCCGCCGCGACTTCACCGAGACGGTGTACTGGCATCCGCTCCTGACCACTTCCGTCGACGGCATCGCCCGGGTGGAATTCGACGTGTCCGATCGCGTCACCACCTGGCAGGCGAGCGCCAACGCTCACGGCAGCGGCCGGATCGGGCAGGCGAGCCGCGAGTTCCCGGCCGTCCCGCCGTTCCACGTCGAGGCGAAGCTGCCGCTTCACGCGACGATCGGCGACCGGCTGCAGATTCCGGTGACGATCGAGTGCCTGGAGCAGGGTTGCGCCGCCGCGAAGGTCAGGGTTGAGGTGAGCGGCGCGGCGCGTCTGATCCAGCCGGTCGCGGCCGAGGTCGCGCTCGAGGAGGGCGCGGCGCGCCTGTGGATCCCGGTCGAGATCGTGCAGAGGACCTCCGATCCGCCGACGGCCGCCAATGCGACCGGAGCATCCAACCGGACTCGATCCGCTGCACTGAACAGGGAATCGCCGTCCGCGCCCGGTGCACCGGCGATGGCGCGCATCGAGGTGCACGCCACCTCCGGCGAATTCACCGACCGCGTGGTCCAGGAGTTCCCGGTCGAACGGCGCGGCTTCCCGCACGCCGTGACGCTGAGCGGCAGGCTCGACTCGCGCGTGGAATTCATGGTCGGCGTTCCCGAGCAGTTCGTCGAGGGATCGCTCGAGGCCAGCGTGCAGATGTTCCCCTCTCCGCTCGCCGATCTGCTGCGCGGTCTCGACGGCCTGCTGCGCGAGCCCTGCGGGTGTTTCGAGCAGGCCTCCAGTAGCAATTATCCCAACGTGCTCGCGCTCGGTTTCATGCAGGCGACCGATTCGCTGGATGCGACGGTGATGGCCAGGGCGCGCCGCCTGCTCGACTCGGGCTACCGAACGATCGCAGGCTACGAATGCACCGAGCGCGGCTACGAGTGGTTCGGGCAGGACCCGGGGCACGAGACGTTGACGGCCTACGGCGTGCTGGAGTTCCACGACATGGCAGCGGTGCACGCGGTCGACGCGGACATGGTGGCGCGCACGCGCGCCTGGCTCTTGAGCCGACGCGACGGCTCCGGCGGCTTCCAGCGCAACCCGCGTGCGCTCGACTCGTTCGGCAGCGCCCCGCAGGCGGTGTGCGACGCCTACATCGGTTACGCGCTCGCTGTCACCGGAGAGAGCCCGAACAACCTCGACAGTGAACTCGCACGCATGGAGACCCGCGCACTCGAGAGCGACGACGCCTATGAGACCGCCTTGTGCGCCGGCGCGCTGCACGCCGCGGGCCGCACCGAAGCCGCCGCCGCCGCGCGCGAACGCCTGAAGACCATGCAGAAGGACGACGGCAGCCTGTGTGGCTCGACGACCAGCATCACCTGCTCGGGCGGCAAGGACCTCGCCATCGAGACCACGGCGTTCGCGATCCTCGCCTGGCTCGACGACCCGGGCACGGCTGCACACGTGCAGCGTGGCGTCGAGTATCTCCTCGAGAATCGATCTTCGGGCGGCACGTTCGGCGCCACTCAGGCGACGATCATGGCGCTCAAGGCACTGACCCGCTACGCGCAGCAGAACCATCGCGTGGCTCGCGCCGGCGAGGTCCGCGTCCTGGTGAACGATCAGTGCGTGGGCACGCAGTCCTTCGAGGCCGGCCGGCGTGACTCGCTGGTGCTCACGGGCCTCGAGGAATTCCTGCGCCCTGGCGCGCAGCGCATCGCCCTCGAGATCAGCGGCGGCAACGTGTTCCCGTACCTGTTCGAGCTCTACTACCACTCCGAGCTGCCCGCGGACGATCCGGATTGCAAGTTGGCGATCGAGACCCGTTTCGGGCAGCCCGCGGTCGACGAGGGCAAGCCTCTGACCCTCAGGGTCGACGTCACCAATCTCACCGACCAGGGCCTGCCGATGACCCTCGCGCGCATCGGCATCCCGGGCAATCTCGAGCTGCCCACCAAGGAGCTCGACGCGCTGCGGAAGGCCGGGTGCTTTGACCTCTGGGAGCTGCGCGGCAGCGACCTCGTCCTGTACTGGCGCTGCCTCGAACCCGCCGCGCGCAAGCAGGTCGAAGTCCAGCTCTTCGGGCGCATCCAGGGCACCGCACGCGGAACTTCGTCGCGAGTGTGGCTCTACTACACCCCGTTCCTGAAGCGCTGGGCCGCGCCACTCGAGGTCTGTGTCGAGTCTGAGCTAGCCTCGGCTAGAGAAATCCATGAGATTGGATATCGGATAGATGGCGACAAGAATCCCTGATCCTGGGAGGCCCGTGAAAGAGGCTGCGCTCTCTTCCCCGGTGGCGCGTTCGTGGAGCAGCATGAGCCGGGCTGGGAGCAATGCCGTTCACTTAGCGCGCAAAGTGAATGGCATTGGGGCTAGGAGCATAGGAGCAATGCCGTTCACCTTGCGCGCGCCTGCCGTCCATGAAACTGGATTCCCGCGAACCCTCGCCACGTCATTCCCGCGAAAGCGGGAATCCAGGCCCCTGACGCGCACACCCCGAAAGTTTCGGCCCATCCGCAATCTCTGGCCGTCATTCCCGCGAAAGCGGGAACCCAGATCCTTTGCGGCAGGCGGATGCAAAACCCTGGATTCCCGCTTTCGCGGGAATGACGGGCAGCTTTCGCGGGAATGACGGGCAGTTTTCGCGGGAATGACGTGTCTAGGGCACCCGCCCTTCGAGCACGGTTGCGAGCTTGGCGGGATCGAGGTTTCCGCCGGAGACCACGCAGACCATCGGTCCGGCGGGTAGCGGTACGCTTGCGCCGCGCGCGCCCTTCGCCTCCCTGCCGGCGAGTGCGGCCGCGAGTGATACGGCCCCGGCTCCCTCGGCGACGACCCGCGCCCGGGATACCAGCGTGCGAATCGCCTTGCAGACTTCATCGAGCGTCACGACACACGCGCCCGCGAGCAGACTCGAGGCGAGCGGCCACATCTCTTCGAGCACGGAGCGCCCGCCGATGCCGTCGACGAAGCTCTTGCGATGTTCGATCGTGCTCGGGGCCTGCGCAGCGAGCGACGCCGCCAGCGGGGCGGCGGTCTCGACTTCGCATGCGAAGACCCGCGCGCTCGAACCGGCTGCCCGCAGCGCTGCCGCGATCCCGCACGAGAGGCCCCCGCCGCCGTAGGGCACGAGCACGCTCGCGATCCCGGGCAGGTCTTCGAGGATCTCGAGGCCGATCGTGGCATTGCCGGCGATGACGGCCGGATCGCTCACCGGATGCACGAAGTGGCCGTCGAGGGCGTCGTAGCGGCGCTCCACCAGCACCCGCCACCAGCGCTCGAAGGGCTCCGGGACGAGGCGCGCGCCGAGCCGCTCGATGGCGTCGAGCTTGGCGCGCGGCGCCGTCTCCGGCACGACGACGGTGCACGGCACGCCGGCTTCGCGCGCGCACCACGCCACGCCCTGCGCCATGTTGCCTGCGCTGGCGGTGTAGACGCCACGGGCGAGCGATTCGCGCGGCACGAGAGCGAGCGCGCTGGCGGCGCCGCGAATCTTGAACGAGCCGATGGGCTGCAGGTTCTCGAGCTTGAGCCAGATCTCCCGCTCGCCGCCGCGCGGCGCGAGCCGGACGAGTGGCGAGCGGATCGCGATTCCGGCGATGCGTTCACGCGCGGCGCGGATCTCCTCGAGCGTAGGGGGATTCAGCGCGAACGATTCCCGCGGGCTCACGACGGGCCGCCCCAGTCGAGCCACGTGCCCCGGCCGCTTTCCAGCGCGCGACGATGAATGGAGTGCGCCGAGGCCAGGTCCTCGAGCGCGATGCCCAGCGATTCGTAGATCGTGACGTCATCCCGCGAGACGCGCCCCGGGACTTTGCCGAGGAACACCTCGCCGAGCTCGCCGAGCAGGTGGTCGTCGGTGATCGCACCTTCTTTGTGCGGGATCAGGAAATCCCCCGCCTCGTTCAGGCAGGATTCGCGGCAGTCGGTGAAGAACCGTGCGCGCCGCACGGCCTCGGTGTCGAGCTCCCGACTCGCGGCGAAGCAGGAGCCCACGGCATTCACGTGCGCGCCCGGGGAGAGCCACTCTCCGTGCAACACGGGTTCTTTGGCGGAGGTCGTCGTGCAGATGAGATCGGCTCCGCGCACGGCGTCCTCGGCGCTCGCCGACACCTCGATGGCGAATCCCAGTGACGTCGCCTCCTCACGCGCGAATCGCTCGGCGTTGGCACGCGTCCGGCTCCAGACACGCACGCGCCGAAGCTTTCGAACTGCACGCATCGCCTCAAGGTGGGTGCGCCCCTGCGCGCCCGAACCGATCAGCGCGAGATCGCCGGCGTCCGCACGCGCGAGCGCATCGGTCGCAGCCGCCGAGGCGGCGGCAGTGCGAATGGCGGTGATCGCGGTGGCGTCCATGATGGCGAGCGGCTCGCCGTGCACGAGGCCGAACAGCATCACCACGCCCTGGTGCGAATCGTAGGGCGTGCCGTGATTGCCGGGCATGACGCTTACGACCTTGAGCCCGAAGCTCTGCGGGCGCCCGAGGTAACCGGGCATGAGGCCCAGGAGCCCGGAGCCATCGGGAAGCCGCATCAAGCTGCGCAGCGGCAGCACGGCTTCACCGCGCGCAAACGTGGTGAGCGCATCTTTCATGAGTCCAACGCAGGACTCCATGGGCAGCAGTTCCTTGACTCCCGCCTCGTTGACGAACAACACCTTCATGCGCCGCCTCCTCTTCTCCGGCCGCCAAGGAAGCGCAGACCAGCTCCTGGTCGCTGCGCGCAAAGACGCATCGGTTTGCGTAAGCGGGTGGAACCCAGACCACGTCTCTTCCGCCGTATGAATAGGTGGGCTTCAGCAGAGCGGCACGGCTGATCTCCTGATAACCTGCGCCGCTGAGCCGTGCCAGAATCAGCTCTCCCCTGTCGTTGAAGATCAGGACGCGATCTCCGTTCGAGGTGAGGTGCATGCTGGCCCCGCTCTTCACGTCCGTCACCTTGTCCGACTGCCAGACCTCCTTGCCGGTGTTTGCCTCCAGGCAAACGAATTGCCCCGACGATTTGCCCGAGTACACATAGCCATCCTGAAGAAGCGGCGTGGACGTGTTGCTCAAGACCTGCCGGGAGAGCTTGTCCGGCCAGAGCATCGATGCGTCCGGCTTGTCGGGATCGAGCTTCAGCATCAAGCCGCTGAGCAGCAACATGCCGTCGGAACAGACCGGGGTTGCCACCGCGTAATCCGTGATGGGGTTGCGCTGCCTCCACCAGGTCTTGCCCGTAGCGGGGTTGAGGGAAGTCACCGCTTGTTCAGTCCAGACGATCAGTTGCTTGCTGCCGCCCGCGGTGATGACGATGGGCGAGCTGTACGGACGCCGCTCATCCAACGCTCGCCAGGCCTCTTGTCCGGTGTTCCTGTCCAGCGCAACCACACCCGCCCCGGCCTTGCCGCCGATGAGCAGGATCAACAGGTCGCCTTCGATCAGGGGGGAAGCGTCGGTTCCAAAGTCCGGGACCTGCATCTCGTAGTCCTTGCCCAGGTCCTTCTTCCAGATCACCTGGCCGGTGGCTGCATCGAAACAAGAAAGGACTCCCATCCCTCCCAACACATACAGCTTGCCCTCGCGAACGAGCGGCGTCGGAGTCGGGCCGCGATGCCCCTCGACGGTGAAGACCCAGTCCGGGTAGCCAGCATCGGAAGTGAAAGTCCAAATCGCCTTGCCGCTGGCGGCATCGAAACAATGGACGCGCTCTTGTGCATTGGGCGGCGTCAGTTGCGCATCAGTGAGGAATACGCGGCCCTGGGCTACCACGGGACTGGAATAGCCCCATCCGACCGCGGCGTGCCAGAGGATTTTCAGGCCGTCGGGCGGGAACGATTCGAGAATGCCCGTTTCACGCCACACGGAGTCCCGCTCGGGTCCGCGCCATTGCGGCCAGTCGTCCGCCCGCAACGCGGCGGCCGACAGGAACACACAAACGATCGTGGCAATCGGCCTGGGTCTTGTGGTCCGCATGAACGAGCCTTCCGGATCGGAATCGGGGTGAGGCACTTCCGCACGATACCCCGGTTACGCCAAGCCTCTTCATCCCTGTTTCGGTCGTAGCGTAATGAGGCCCAGCAAGCCGTTGCAGCGGACGGTGTTGCCGAGAACCGGCGCTGGTGTACCATCGAAAGGTCGATTCGGCGGCGAGTCCGCCGCTGAACGGCAATTCGTTCGGCCATGGGAAGTTGCGAGCGACAAACGACCCCTCGGCGCGCAGGCACTGCGTGGTCACGCAGCGCTTGCCACGCTCTTGGTGACGCGCACCGCCGAAGGGCCGTTCTGAACAAGGAGGATCGTCGACGTGACAATCGTTCTCTCGACAATGGTGATTGCCACCGTGGCTGCCAACGCACCTGCTCAACAGGGGGGCAGCTATGCCTCCGTGAACGGTCTGAAGATGTATTACGAGATTCACGGCGGAGCAGACGGAAAGAGTACACCGCTTGTGCTGCTCCACGGCGGTGTCGGTGGCATCGAAATGTTCGGACCGAATCTGCCGGCGCTCGCGAAGAACCGGCGTGTCATTGCGGTCAATCTTCAGGCGCACGGACGAACAGCCGACATCGATCGCCCGCTACGTTTCGAGCTGATGGCGGCCGATATCGCCGCGCTCCTGAAGCACCTCGAGATCAGCCAGGCCGACATCATGGGTTACTCGCTTGGCGGCGGCGTCGCGCTGCAAACCGCCATCCAATACCCGGACATTCTGCGGAAGCTGGTCGTCGTCTCGACTCCGTACAAGCGGAGCGCTTTCTACCCGGAAGTCCTGGCCGCCATGGACCAGATGGGGCCAGCTGCCGCGGCAGGGATGAAACAGTCGCCGCTCGCCAAACTCTATCCGGACGCTGACTGGGCCACATTGTTCGCAAAGCTCGGCGACCTGTTGAAGCAGGACTTCGATTGGTCGAAAGACGTCGCAAGCATCAAGGCGCCAACGATGCTCGTGTTCGCAGATGCCGGTGCCGTCAGACCGACGCACATCATGGAGTTCTTCGCGCTGCTTGGCGGAGGTCAACGCGATGCCGGCCTCGATGGCTCGGGTCGGTCGGTTGCCCGTCTCGCCATTCTGCCCGGCGCAACGCACTACAATATCCTCTCGTCCGTGACGGTCGCCGAGCTCATCACGCCGTTCCTCGATTCTCAGGCGCCGAGTCCACGTTAGGTGTCTCGCTTGACCCACTGCACTCCAAAGGGACTCCATGAAGATCACTCGCATCCTGGCTTATCGCGTGGACCTGCCGTTGCATGAGGGGAGTTACAAATGGTCCGGAGGAAAGTCGGTGTCGGTCTTCGACAGCACCGTCGTCGCGGTTGAGACCGATGCCGGCATCACCGGCTACGGCGAGGTCTGCCCGCTTGGACCGTTCTATTTGCCGGCATACGCGGCGGGAGCGAGAGCCGGCATCGTGGAACTCGGACCGCATTTGCTCGGCGAAGATCCGACGCAGTTGAGCAAGTTGAATCGCTGCATGGACGCCGCGTTGCAAGGGCATCCGTATGTGAAGTCGGCGATCGACATGGCCTGCTGGGACATCCTCGGCAAGGCGACGGGACAGCCGGTGTGCGTGTTGCTCGGCGGACGCTACGGGAACGATTTTGGATTGTACCGGGCGATCTCGCAGGAAACTCCCCAAGTCATGGCTGGCAAGGTCGCGACCTATCGAGCCGAAGGCTATCGCCGCTTCCAGCTGAAAGTCGGCGGTGATCCGCACACGGATATCGAACGCATCCGAGCCGTCGCCGCGCAGTTGCAGCCGGCAGACCGCTTGATCGCGGACGCCAACACAGGCTGGTTGATGCACGATGCGATGCGCGTCGTCAAGGCCGTGCGCGACATCGACGTCTACATCGAGCAACCCTGCCGCACCTACGAAGAATGTCTGACGATCCGCCAGCACTGCAATCATCCGTTCGTGCTCGACGAGAACATCGACTCGCTGGACGTGCTGCTGCGCGGCCACGCCGACCGGGCGATGGACGTGGTCAACATCAAGATCAGCAAGTTCGGCGGCCTGACGAAAGCTCGGCAGGCGCGCGACCTGTGCGTGTCGCTGGGTGTCGCGATGACCATCGAAGACAGTTGGGGTGGCGACATCGTCACCGCCGCGATCAGCCACCTGGCTCACAGCACGCCGACCGAGTTCCTGTTCACGACAACCGACTTCAACAGCTACGTGACCGTAAGCTTCGCGGATGGAGCGCCTCATCGAGCGAACGGCCGCATGTCCGCCAGCACCCAGCCAGGCCTGGGAATCACGCCGAAGTTCGATGTACTGGGCAAAGTTCTCGTGGAAGTCGCGTAGTCAGCGCTCAGTTGCCGACCACCTTGTGCGCGGCGTCGAAGAATCGCATCGGCTGCGGCACGTAGGACAATAGTTGCACCAGCGGATGCGCCCTCGGCCCGGGCGGCAGCGTGAATCGAGTGCCCCGATCGACGGTCGGGTCCGGAAGGATCGCATCCTCGACGGAGTGACTCATGAGACAGATCCGTTAGAGTGATCGCGAGGAATTCGATGAACCGCCGGCGCGCACTCAAGATTCTCGGTGTCCTCGCAGGCGCGAGCGTCGGCGGGCGCTATCTGCTGCTGCCGCCGTCGCGGAGCAGAGTGCTCGACAGCGCGCACAGCCTGGCGCTTCAACTCTTTGCCTCATTCGATGCAGACACGCGCAAGATCGCCTGCGTCGAATACGACCACCCGTTGCGCCAGTACCACAACCGCGGTGTGTGGGGCGGCGGGATCAACGGGTTCCGTCTGGCCTGGGAACAGCGGCGCATCTTCACCGATCTGCTCTACGCGGGACTCTCGAAGGCGGGACGCGAGCGAGTCCCGAACGAGTACTTCGTCAACTGGCCGGGCATCCACGTGATGAACCTGCTCCTCTGCGGCGATCCGCGCACGCCGCCGTATCAGTTGATCATCACCGGCCCGCACCTCAACCTGCGGCTCGGCGGACAGAGCAGGGAAGGCGTCGCGTTCGGCGGGCCACTGGTCTACGGCGATCAACGCGGCAACGAGCGGCAAGGTCTGCCGGGAAACCTCTATCGCTATCAATTCCTGATCGCCCACCGGCTGTTTCAAAGCCTGAATGCAGAGCAGCAACGCGCCGCGGTGCTCGAGTTGTCGCCCATCCAGACGCAGATCGAGCATCGCGGATCGGCGGGGTCGTTTTCAGGCGTCCCGATCGCCGCGCTGTCGGCGGAGAGCAGGACGATCGCCCGCACCCTGATCGACGGGATCCTCGAGACCTATCCCGAGGATGACGTCGAGTACGCACAGAAGTGTCTGCAGCACAACGGCGGGCTGGAAAGTCTGTGGTTGAGCTATTACCGCGAGGGTGAGGTCGATCGGAGTGGAGAGTTTCAGATCTTCCGGCTCGAGGGCCCGGCCGCGGTGTTCTACTTCCGCGGCTATCCGCACGTGCACGCGTTCATCAACCTGGCGATGAACGGCGACGCGCCGCTGAGCGTCGGCGAAGAACTGGGTGTGAATCCGCGCGCGCTCGAAGGCGCCGCGGTGCAGCGCTTGTTCGAGAACGCGATGCGAGATCACACCGGTGCCGACATCGCGCATTATGATCCCCAGGCGGTCGTCGGGCGCTTGCGCGCCGGGTCAATCAGAAGCGGCGACATCTACAATCTCGAAAGCTGGCAGGACTCCATCGTGGTCGGCGAGCTTGAAGAGTCGGGCCGCACGCGCACGGTTGCCACCACGAAAGGATTGGCGAAAAACGCGCGGTTCGCGAAGCTCAAGGAACGGCGAGAAGACGTCCTGCTTCGCGACGCAACAATCGCGCATCTGAAGAAGCGCGGCTTCCCTGCTTGAGCGGCTATTGAACCTAGCTCAACCCGAAAGTTTCGATCCATCCGGGATTCCTCTGGCCGTCATTCCCGCGAAAGCGGGAATCCAGGGTTGTGCGCCCGCCCGCTGCAAAGGCCTGGATTCCCGCTTTCGCGGGAATGACGACGAGTAGACCTCACCTGTATCGAAACTTTCGGGGTGTTGCACTTAGTACCGCCAGCTCTCGAGGTCGGCGCCGGCCGGGGCGGTCGACTGAATGCGCCGCAGGATCTTGTCGACGTACATCAAGTTGTACCGCAGCCGCGAGATGGCATTGGGCCGCGCCGGGTCGCCGTTCCAGCAATGCTCTGCGCGATCGCCGTACGCCACTTCGCCGCCGAAGGGCGGGTCCTTCGTCCCCTTGAGAAAGTCGTCCATCAAGTAGACGGCATCGTTCAGGAAGTAGTTGTCCATCGTCCCGCAGTAGAGGTGGATCTTCCCCGCGAGCTTCGGCCCGAGCGTTTCCCAGTCGCGCTCGAGGATGTAGCGAAGGTCGTAGTGCTCGCGCCAGTAGGTCGCGACCGCGGGATCGATGACGCCCGTCCGCTTGTCCCAGAGGCGCTTGGGGTAGCCGTCCTCACCGCACGGACTGAAGACGGCCTCCCAGATGTCCCACTGCTGCCCCGAGCGCGACTTCGTGCCGAGCACGAGCTCGATGAGATTCAACTGCTCGAGCGTTATCGTCACCTGGTCGAGTCCCTTGCGCATGCCCGGCCGCGGCACGCGGGCGAAGGGCCCCTCGTCGTAGTAGGCGTTGCGATGGGAGTAGATGTCGACGACCGTGTAGGCGCGGAAGTCGACGGGATCGGGACAGGCGGCGAAGCAGCCGTTGTATTCGTCGGGATAGAACATCTGAACCGCGAGCGCTTCCCAGCCGCCGGTCGAGCCGCCGTAGGTGAAGCGGGCCCAGCCTTCTCCAATGCCGCGGAAGCGACGCTCGATCTCGGGGATCAGCTCGTATTGGATGGCGTCACCGTAGGGGCCGAGGTTTTCCGAGTTGACCGCGTAGCTGTCGTCATAGAACGGGTTGGCGTGCTGGATCTCGGCGATCAGGAGCCGCGGCATCGACGGCCCGGTCCAGGCCTTGAAGAAGTCGTGCGCGTACTCCTGCTGGATCCGGTTGTATCCCGCAAGCTGGAAGCGCTCGCTGAAATCGGGTTCGAGATCAGGATCGGGAGGCGTCTCGCGAAAGCCGCTGAACGTCGCGGGGAAGTGACCATGGAAGACGACCAGCGGATAGCGCGCCTCGGGATGTCGTTCGAACCCTTCCGGGAGGAGGACGCAGGCACCGATCTCCACCGGCCGGCCCCAGAACCTGCTCAGCCGCTCGCTCCGGATGTTGATGTGTTTGATCCAGGCCGTGTCTTTCGCCGTCTCGATCGGCGGAATCTCCTGTTCGAGCACCAACGCAACGCGGCCTCCGGATCGCGGATCGAAGTGCAGCTTCTGCGGTCGACTGTAGAGATTGCCGGGCTTCTTGTTCCACTGCTGCCCCTCGCCCCTGTCGGGTGGCAGCTTGACCGCGTGTCCGTCCGCGCGATGAAACGTCTCGTAGCGGTTGAGCAATGCCTGCACGTACCAGTCGCCCACCGGCACGTCGCGCAGCGACGGCAGCGGGAATCCGAAAACGGAGTCGTCGAAGATGCGTTCACTGCCGGCAGCCCAGCCGTCCACATCGATGCCAAAGATCTGGGCGCAGCGCACGTCGTTGACGACTTGCTCGCGAGGCTCGTTGCCGCCGTCGGCTGCCAGGATCAGGAGCAGCCGCCCGTCGAGCGGCGTACCGCCTGGCGCTGCAGGAAGCGTGATCGAGAAAGTCGCGCCATCGCTTGCTTCCTGCCCGTTCGCCCGCATGTCCACGAGCAGGAACGGCACGCAGGTCAGGAGCCCGGGACGGAGCGGGGACGTGTTTCGCCTCATCGCGATCACCGTCGTTGGAAGTCACCCGCCACCCATCGTCGTCTCCGGTCGGGTCCTCGGCGGCGGGCAGATTCAAGTCGGTTGGACACGGACGCCGGTGTCGATCACTTCCAGGATGCGAGCCGAGAGACAACTCGCCGATGTCCCTTGCAATCAGCGCATCGTACCCGGGCGCGTAGGCTTCAAGATCGAACGGTGGCAGCGACCCTCATGCTCGCATCAAGCCGCCCGCGGGGTTCCCAGGCGGGGGATACCCGCTCCCGCGCGAGTGAGTTCGTCTGCGACGTCTGAATGCGCCGAGGGACCTCCTGGGCGAAGAAAGCTCAACACGTCGGCATTAGCCTGCGTGCAGAAGCGCTCGTCGATCATCCAAGTAGGCATCGTGCTTCAGATTCCGCGGTTCGATTCAGCCGGCGTATCACTTTCCATCGCGGAGCTCCTTGAAGAACGCTTTCGAGTCAAAGACATCCGACTTGGCCTTCTTCAGCCAGCGACGAATTACCTTGGGATCGATCTCGGTGGCATCACCGAACGTAGCCTGCGCCGCCCGGTACTTGCCCACACGTCTGAGGCCAGCCTCGTGAAACGCCTGTCCATTCCAAAACAAGAGGTTGACGGTCTTCGCAGTCGCGTTGTAACCGACAACGGGATTGTCATCAATGAACCACACAGGGCTACCGTGCCATACCTTGGAGTTCGCCTTGGGAAGGGCCCTGTCAATCAGTTCACGCAGGAGATCGCAGACCGTCCGAAACGCGGGCGGTTGGGCTTGTGAGTAGGCGGCGACCTGGTCGTCACCGTTGGGGGCACCTTCTGCACTTTTCGACTTCTCGGAGTTTTTCATCGTTAACCCACCTATGAGGCCTAACGGCTGGGCATCAGCGGCGGCGCGCAGCGCCGTCCGCTGCATGCCGTTGTTGGGCCGCGCGTCATCCAACCTTCGTCTGATGCTCGATTGACGTCGTTGTGCCACGCGAGGCAGCCCGTCCGCAGCTTACTTCCCACGGTATGCCGAATCGATCGACGAGTACGCCGAAACGAACGGACCAGAAGGTCTGTTGGATCGGCATTCGCACCACGCCGCTTTCCGCTAGCGCGCGAAACACGCGTTCCGCATCCGCAGGCCGCTTCCTGCGAGCGAGACTTCGGACAGATTCCTCTTCGTTATGCCGCCCGCCCCAACACGCACCAGCGACTAGAGCCTCCGTCATTCCTCCTCGTCCTCTGGAGGGACGCCCGCCCAGTAGAACGCCGAGTAGCCGGACACTTGGCCGACTCGGATCAACTGCAAGACGTCGTCGACCTGTACGCCGTCCTCCGTGATCAGTACCAGTTCCGTTTCGTGTTCGGCGTTCCACGCGATCTTGAGCAGTGAACTCAGTTCCGAGACTCCGCGAATCGTGCGAGTGCCGGTGGAGATTCGGATGTGATCATCGGTCCACGCCGAGTCCTTCGCCACGTCGCCCGACAACACGCGTTCCACTTGAATCATCGCACGTAGGTACAGGCCTTGCCTGAACGGATCATGCATCGCGAGTCTGGACCAGAACACCGCAACCGTGTCACTGCATTCGGCGGACTCCGAATCGCAGACGAACCCAATGTTGAGAACGAACACATCGTCTTCCGCACACAGCTTCAGGAGTCGTTTGAGGTGCGCCGCATCCGCGTGACGATCTGCGCGAACGAGAATCTGACGCGTTCCTCCTCCTGCCGTCAGAGAACGGCACCGATCCCCACGAATCGCGGTCTCGACCGCAGCAAACGGTGCCCGA
>Ga0247727_10001550_pt1 | contig 54279 bp, 54 predicted proteins | sample WisWelCaveWW1625_FD_202498 | JGI IMG/M metagenome (GOLD analysis project Ga0247727, IMG submission 202498) | Biofilm microbial communities from Wishing Well Cave, Virginia, United States - WW16-25 | ecosystem: Environmental > Aquatic > Deep subsurface > Groundwater > Cave microbial mat | place... | reverse complement strand
TGCCGGAGGCGGAGGTGGCGGCGAGGCGATCTCGAGGCTGCACGCTCTCGCGCGGGCGAGCTGATGGCGACGGTCGCCGAGCCACTCGGCGGTGAGCTGCCAGGTGCCGCCCGCGCTCGGGGTGACGTTAGCGGAGAAGCGCCCGCCCTCGACGGTGCGCACGGGTGTTACGACGGTCTCGCCGACCGGCGAGGCGGCGAAGATCTTGACCGTTGCGCCCACGAGCGCAGGTTGCAGTCTGCCCGAGATGGACAGCGCCTCTCCTGCCTTGCCTACCGCCGGGCAGGCGAGGCTCAACGAGGACGGCCGCCGGAGCACGGCCGGCGCTGCGACCCGCCGTCCGCCCCGCAGCGTCGCTTCGAGGCGTACCGGCGCCCGCCCCTGCTCGGCGAGAGCGCGCCGCCCGGGCGCGTCCACCCTGATCGCGATTGCCTTCGACGTGCCAGCGCGGATGCGGAAGCGCGCCCGCCCCACGACGCCGAGATCCGGCAGGCGCAGCACGATCTCGCCAAGACAGAGGACCCGTATCTCGCAGCCGACCGGCACCCTGACACGTTCGCCGACTCGGCTCGGCGAGCCGAAGACGAGCGGGTCGGGGTCGTCCAGCGGGGACGGCCTGCAGACGGGCGAAGACGTAGGCGGGCCGTACTTGTGCACGGCAGCGTCGAAGTCGGATGGGTCGAGCACGTAGAGGTACGAGCGGCAGTCGATGGCGGGATCGCTCTCCCATCCGGCACGGGGCAGGTAGCTGGCAAAGACTCCGGTGTCGACGAGATCCGGGGTGAGCCGCTCGAGGCCGACGTTTCCGTACGCGAGGGACACAAACCCCACGTACACAGAGCCGTCGGTGGGGTCGACGGCTATGCCGTAAACCCTGGGAGGCCAGTACTTAGGGGAGGAAGACGAGACGTACTGCGCGCGGTCCAGCCAGGACGTCGGGGAGCCTCCCTTGGCGGCCCCCCTGACCACGGTCGCTGAGTAGAGGGTGTTTCCCACCGGGTCCTTTGCGAACTGGACGCCGACGCCGTAGTAGTTCCCTTTCGTGTCCACGGCGCCGGACGGGAACAGCTGCGCCAGAGCGCCGAGCGTGACATCGTCCAGGACTCGACCGTCGGCCGAGTACGTGCTGAAGTCCGAGGCCTCCCGGTACTGATTCTGGAGGGCAACGTAGACACGGCCGTTTGGGCTCGCACTGATCGAGTAGTACGTCGGCCCGCCGTAGGACGCTGCGCGCCACGAGTCTACGAGCCGGCCGGCCGGATCGAATCTCTCCACCCTCCCGGTCTCGTCGATGGCGTACACGGAACCGTTCCCCACCGCGACGTCCTGCGGCGCGCCTCCCCCTTTCAGCGGCCACCACTGCAAGAAGATCCCCGAGCTCGTGAACACCGAGACGCGGCGGTTCCCGGTGTCGGCGATGTACACGCGCCGCCCGTCCGGGCTGACCGCGACCCCTCCGGGGGAGCTCAGCTCGCCCGGGCCTGACCCGACGGCGCCCCATGAGCCCCACGAGGCGAAGCGCGCGGTTCCGACGGAGAGCGACGCGGATGCGACCTGGGCGCTTTCAGGCAGGTGCGACGCTCCCCCGCCGAGGAGGATTGCGGCGACCAGCGCCACGCCGATCCGGATCGCTCTCACGGCGAGAGCCGCTGCAGAACAAGCCCGGCGACCGCCGTCTGCGCCGCAAGGACCTGCGCGTTTTTGTCGCCATACACGCTGAGGTCGACAATGAGGAGCCCCCCGTCGGCGAACACCCAGAGCGCCTGGCCGTCGCCGAGAAACGCTGCGTCGCCGAGGCCCTCGACCCGCTCCGCGCCGCCGGATTCGAGGTCCTGGGCCGTGATCAGCCCGGGATCCTCGACGGCCCATGAGACGTTGAGCGTCTCGACCGTCGTGCTCGTGTCGGCCGAGTTCCAGCCACAGGTGCTCGTCCCGGCGGGTTCCACCGGCTCCGGTCGCCCCTCACCGAACGCGAAGCCCGTGGCGTCGGCAAGCTCCTCCGACGTCACAAGCGCGCAGACCTCGCTGATCGTGGACCCGCTCGAGGCGGAATCGGTCGCCGCCGTGTCTGCGCCGGATCCCGACCCACCGCCACAACCGGCGAACGCGAGCGACAGGAACGCGAGCGAGACGGCGGAGATCACTCTTCGAGGCGAGAAGCTGGTTGACATGGGCCGAGCCTAGAAGCGGCTGCCTTCTGCGCGCATCGGTCATCTCCACATGAAATTGAGGCTCTAGCCAACGGTGAACGAGATTCGCTTGCTACGGCTTGTGCTCGAGAGCGCGACGCTTCCCGTGCGACCGGACAGGACTGTGACTGCGGCCACGACGGTGTAGCGACCGGGCCGGAGACGCTTCGTTCTCCAGGTGACAGGGCGCGCCAACTCGGCTGCCGCGACGGACGTCGTGGACCGCGCGACGACCTGCTTCCCGCGCATGAGGAGGAACGTGACGGTCGCCAGAGCGTCGTTCCTGCCGGCGCCCACCACCCGTCCGGTCAGCGACACCGTCGCTCGGCGACCGGACACCTTTCGCTTCAGGGTCAGCGCCCTGATCGCCACCGTCGCCCGGGCCGCGGACCGGAGCGTTCTCGTGATGCGCGAGCCGCTGGCACGCGTCTGTGTCAGCGTGACCGCACGAGAGCCGAGCGCCCGCCACGACCCGGGGGAGAACGCCAGGGTCTCACCCGAGCCGATGCGAAGTTGAGTGCTCGTGAACGCCGTCGGCAGGGCCTGCTTGCCGGTCCAGCCGAGCTCGACCGAGATTGCGGCCGATGGGCCCTGGTGGCGCACGCTGACCACGCCGCGAGCGCGATCGAAGGCCAGCGTGTCAGTCGCGCCTCGAGCGCTCGTCGTGCGCAGCGTGGCCGTGCGGATCGAGCCGTCGGATGCGCTCGCGACGAGCGTCACGGCAACAGGCTCCGCGCGACCACCGGTCTGGAAGCTCAGCGAGCCGGCTTTGCCGTTCACGGTGACGCGGTCGACCAGGCCGGCAGTCGCCCGTCCCTCGACGAGCGCGGTCAGCCCTTGGCTGAAGAAGCCTGCCGAGTACTCACGACGAGCGCGCCCGGTGATGGACGCCGTATACGTCCGTCCCGTAGGCAGGATGACCGTTGGGTTCGGCCCCTCGCGGCTGTCGAGCGGTGCCAGCACCCGTGCGCCCGGGAAGGCGCGGATGTTGTCGCGGCCACCAGGCACGAAGAGGTCTTGTCCGGCCTCGTTCGTCACTTGGGAGACCCTGCCCGACCCTGTAGCGGCGAAGTACCAGAGCTCTGAGAGGTCCTCGGGGATCCGCGGCTGGAACGGGATCGCCGCGTACGGGATCAGGTACAGCGTGTCGGCCGTTCCAGACCAGCCGAGCTCGGCGAACGACCACGTGTTGTTCGCGTTGACGCGCAAGGTGCTGTTGTCTTCGGCGGTCTTGTGCGCGTCGGCCGCGGCGTCGCCGTCACCGCCCACGAACGGGTCGTTCGGGTTGTAGGCGAGAACGTCGAAATTGCCGCCGCCCCGCTCGCGGATGTCGTAGGCCACGACCGCGTGGCCGCTCTCGCCCGATCGGAATCCGATGACCGCCGCCTCGTTGCGACGAAGCTGATCCACGAGATCGTCGTGGAACGCGGCGGAGGTGTCGTAGGGCAGTTTCTTCCGGTAGATGGTGAGCTGGATGCTGTGTTGCAGCAGGTGCATCTTGTGGATGTAGTCGTTCAGCGTCGCGCTGGGCCCAGAGGGCCCTGGCAACTCCCAGACCGTCTTGGCCAGCGGCCGGAAGTCCGACAGCGGTACCGCGCCGCGCGTCAAGCGGAGCGATGCGACGCTCATGCCGAAGCAGAGGCCCTTCGTGCCGACGTTCGCCGCGTAGAGGTAGAAGGCAACGGCGAGAGGGCTTGGGAGCGGTGTGGTGACGTCGCACTTGACGAGGGGCAGCCACGGGCATGCATCGACGGAGAAGTGCGTCGCATCGTTACCGAACACCTCTACGAATTCGTTCCATGTGATGACGCGCCCGGCACGGTTCACGAAGCTGAAGCCGTGCTGGTTGCGGTACGACTTGACGAAGAAGAGCCGTCCAGTCGACACTCGGTTGCCGGACGGGCCGATCACGGTCAGCCGGCCGGACGTCGCGAGCCTCGGCACCCTGACCGCGATCCGTATGCCGTCGGCAGAGACCGTGTCAGGACCTGCGATCGCGTGCTTGTTCCCGAACTCGACGGTCGTGCCGGGGCAGAATCCAACGCCCCGGATCACGATCTTCTGCGCCGGCTTGACGAACTGCTGTGTCTCGAGCTCCGTCACCGGGATGGTGCGGCCCGGAACGTCCGCGACCACATCTTCGATCCGGGTGGCTGTGCGGCGTAGCGTGATCTGCGTACGCCGTGTCGGGTATCCGGGGCTCGACGCCGTGATCGTGAGGACGGCGTCCTGGAACGACGTCAACCAGTCCGGACGCGCGTAGAGCTTCACCTCCGAGACGCCGGAGAACCCCGACGTATACGTCGTGGTGCTGAGCGTCGCGTCGACGAGCGCCGGCGTCACGTCTGCCTTGAGGCTGATGGGCTGCTGGAAGCCTCCGGCGACGGAGAGGCCGGTCGGGATCGTCGTCGGCGTGCACGCCGGCAGGTCGACGGCGTTCTTGTCCGCGACGGGCCGGAAGCCGAAGACCGGGAGGACGCCGAGCGGGAATGTGTGGCTGTCCGGAGTCGTGCCCGCGTTCGTGGAGAGCGGCGTCGCGGTGGCCCTCGACAGCGGCAGCTCAGGCCCGAAGTCGCCGTCGAAGGCGGGGTTGATCGCGGCATGGAGGAACAGCTTGCTCAGCGTGCCCGCGGCAGGGTTCGGACTGAACGACGCTGCGTCGATCTCGGGATTGAGCGCGTCAGTGGTCAGCGCGACGTTTCCGACGGAGCCGTTCCAGCGCGTGACCCTGAAGTCGACGGATGCCGTCTCACCCTGATGGACGATCACGTCCGACGAGCCGTCGACGCGACTGAACGAGATCTGCGGATCGGGCGGCACCGACGGCTGGTCGTACGTGAGGTCGTCGATCCCGACGATGATGCCCCCCGCCTCGATCCGGTTCAGGTACACGGCGAAGTACGCGATCCTGGGGCTTCCGGTCGTGATCGTGAGCGGCTGCCACCCGGTCGGCCCCGCTGCGGTCTCGGTCGTCTGCGTCGCGATCGGGTTGCGACGGTAGTCGTACGCGGTGAGCACGAACGTGCCGGGCCCGAAGCCGGGCGTGAAGGCCTGGACGTACACGGTCAGCTTCGTCCGCCAGCGCGGTAGTAGGCCGAAAGTGCCGTAGGCCCCGAACTCGGTACCGCAGCCGACGCGGGCGATCTTGCCGCCGGAACGCGCCCTATCGGACGCTGCCACAGACGGCGCGCCGCAGACGAACCTGCTCACCTCGCCCTGTCCCACCGCGGGACCGCCCGCCTGTGTGTCCTTCGTCTTCGTGAAACCGAAGTTTGCGGGACGGCCGAAGATGACCCCCTGTCCGGGACCGGGGCGGTTCTCAAGCTGCGTCGTCACCTCCCCGGGCGATAGATCGTCGAAGGTTTGCACCGTGTCTGGAAGCGCGGTGTTGGCGGCCCCGGCCAAGAGCCCGCTGAGCAGGAACGCGGTGGAGCTGAGCAGCAGAGCCCTGCGCATCATTTCGAGACCTCCACGTTGCGGACGCGGTCGCGTCCGCGATCGATCGTTGCCGTGTCGCGGCCCGAGCCGCCGTCGACGACGTCGGCGATGCCGTCACGGGCGGCGATACGGTCGTTCCCGGGGCCGCCCCGCAGCGTGTCGCGGCCGAAGCCTCCCGTGATCACGTCGTTCCCGGCGCCTCCCTCGAGGACGTCGTTGCCGCCGCGGCCGTCGATGCGGTCGTTGCCGCCGAGCCCGCAGATGCGGTCGCGCCGGGGCGTCCCGCGCAGGACGTCGGCCCGCCGTGTGCCTTTGATCGTGCACACGCCGCTCGGCGGCGGCGAGGTGGGCGTCGCCTCGATCGTCACCACCTTGCTCGCCGTCGAGATCGCGCCGTCGTTGTCGGTCACGGTCAGCGCCACGGTGTACGTGCCAGGTGCGGGGTAGCGGAAGACGCCCTTCGGTCCCGTCGCCGTCCCACCCTGACCGAATGTCCACGAGTAGGACCCGATCCAGCCGTCGGGATCGGTGCTCTCGGTCGCGTCGACGCTGAGCTCGAGCGCGCCCACGCCCTGGCCGGGCGTCGCGCTGAAGACGACCACGGGCGCCGTGTTGGCGCCGGTGTCGCGCACGAAGATGTCGGGCATGCCGTTCGTGTCACTCGGGACGAGACCGGTATCGCCGGACCCGAAGGTGACGAAGCGCCCCGTGGCGCTGATCGCGGGCAGCGCAAGCAGTCCTGCGATGTCGACGCGCAGGAAACCGTCCGAGTCGACGTTTGCAAACGACAGCGCGCCGGTCTGGATGTCCTTCACGAGTACCGACGGGCTGGGTGGCACCTGCGGCCTCGGGACGTTCTGGACTTCGAAAGCCACGAAGCGGCCGTCGCTGCTGATCGCCGGGAAGCCGGACTGCAGGAGCCCGGAGAACTCCGTGCCGTTGCGTTCGACGTTCACGCGCGCGGTCTGACCGCGCTGCAGCTCGCGGACGAAGACGTCCCGCGCCAGGTTCGTGTCACCAGTGACAAGGTTGTCCGCAGCGCTCCAGAACGCCACGTGAAATCCGTCGGCGCTGAGCGCCGGACCGAGGCTATGCGCTCCCATGCTCGTCTCGCCGCCGCTCGAGTTGACGCTGGCGCGCACGGTCGTCCCGTCGGTCAGGTTGCGCACGAAGATGTCGAAAGCGTTGTTGCCGTCATTGGCAACGAGATCCGTCGCTCCGCTTGCGAAGGCGACGCGGCGGCCGTCGGCGCTGATCGACGGCGAATGACTGTCGCCGTCGCTGGCCTGGGAACCGTTCGAGGCGACGCTGACACGGGTTGTCTTCTGCTCCTTCAGGTCGCGAACGAAGACGTCTTCGCGATTGTTCGTGTCGCCGCCGACAAGGTTGGCCGCCTCGCAGGAGAAGGCGGCGTACCGCCCGTCGGCGCTGATCGACACGTCGCCGCAGAAGCGGGCGTCAGGTAGTGACGCCTGCTCGCCGGTCGAGCTGACGTCGGCACGGACGGTCTGGCGGGTCTCCCTGTCGTGGACGAAGACGTCCCAGCTTCCGTTCGTGTCGCCGTCGACGAGGTTCGTCGCCTGGCTCTCGAAGACGACGTAGCGGCCGTCGGCGCTGATCGCCGGAGCCGACGAGTGACCGCCCGTCGCCTGCGCACCGGTCGAGCTCAGGCTGACGCGCGTCGTGGCGCGGGAGCGGCGGTCATGCACGAAGATGTCGACTGCGCCGTTCGTGTCGCCGGCGACCAGGTTCTTGGCGGCGCTTGCGAACGCGACGTATCGCCCATCGGCGCTGACCGCCGGATATCCGCTGCCGCCGTCCGCCTGCTTCCCGAACGAGTCGACGCTGACACGGGTCGTCGACGGCCCGGTCGCCGCAGCCGCCGGGAGGGCCGCAAGGCAGACCGCGATGACGGGCGCAAGCCACCGGACGCTGACGATCACCGGTACGACGCTAGGAGCGCGAGGGGTGCGACCGCATCGGTCGTTTCCACATGAATTGACTAGTAGGCGTAGCATCTACCCGTGGCACGACGCCGCCTCGGCGCGTTGTTTCAAAGCCCGCCTGATCGCTTCGCCGACCGCATCGCGGCGGCGGTTGCAGAGCTGGGTTGGACAGCCTCGACAGTCGATGGGTGGTCGGCCGTCTACACCGGCCGGGACGACGTGGGCCGCGAGTTCACCGTGCGCGCGATCTTCGGTGGCGTCGACGGGCCGAGCGACGTCCTCGAGTGGCGCAGCGGTCCGCTGCGACTTGACGAGCTGGTGCTCGCGGTCGCAAACGTGCGCGGGACGGGACGTTCGTGGCTCAGGAGCCTCGAGGTCGCGGAGGGACTGAGCCATGACGACCCGGATCCGGCCGCCTTGCGAGACGCGCTCAACCGCAAGGCGGCCGAAGGGGCGTCGCCGGCCGAGCTCAACGACTACGCGCTGCAGCTCGGCGCCGGCGGCACCTCGGGTGTCGTCATGCGGTTCGAGCGCACCGCCGTCGAGGTCGAGCCAGCGATTGCCGGGATGCACGTGCTGTCCGAGTCGCCGGACGTCGCGGCGCGCGTGCTGACGAACGACGCGCGCGAACGTCTCGAGGCCATAGCTTCGCAGGCCAGCTCGGCAGTCGCGACGCCGACGTTCGTGGTGTTCGCGGGCCGCCCATTCTCGAAAGTCAGCATCGACATCCCGGGGACGACGATCGAGCTGCTGCGGGAGCTCGCCGAGCTCGGCGCGGTAGTACGGGCGCAGGTCGACCTCCGGCTGTAACCCGGCGCGTCAGTTCATGTGGAAACGACCGATGCGAAGAGCATCGGGCGCTCCTAGCGTTGACCTGGATCGCCGACCACAGGGAGGATCCCGTGAGACGCCCGAGCCCGTCGCTTGCCCTCTCCAGCCTGGCGCTGCTGGTCGCCCTCAGCGGCACAGCCGTCGCCGCGGGCGGGCTGGTCACGAGCAGGGATATCAAGGACCGGACGATCCAGATCAGAGACCTGAGCCCCGCCGCGATCAAGGCACTGAAGGGAAACAGAGGCGATCAGGGGCCGCAGGGGCCGGCGGGCCCGCAAGGCCCTGCGGGGCCGAAGGGCGCCTTCGACCCGGCGAAGCTGACACGGATCGACTCGCCGGTCATGCAAGTTGCGGCCAGCTCGCTGGGACGTCTCGTCGCAGTTTGTCCCACGAACAGCGACGTGATCAGCGGTGGCTTCCTGGTCTATAGAGGCGCGTTACGGGTCGTCGGAGACTTCCCGGCAACCGGACAAGGCCCTCCGAGCCGCTATGAGGTTTACCTCTACAACGAGGGTTCGATCACGGGAGAGGCCGTGGCGTTCGCTCTCTGCGCCGCACCGTGAGCGCCAGCCCCGACCGCGGGCCGGGCGTTGCTCTCGAGAGGGCGAACCGCGCGTGACCTGCCACCACCCAGGCTCCCGCGCGACTTACATGGTCGAGTGCTACTGGCCGGACGTGACCGACGAGAAGGCCGAGGCCGTCGCGGAGCGTGCACGCCGCGCGGCCCGCGAGCTGGCTCGGGAGGGCAAGCAGGTCACCTACGCCGGCTCGATTCTCGTTCCGGAGGACGAAGTCGTCTTCTACCTCTTCGAGGGCTCCTCGGCAGACGACGTCCGCGAGGCCAGCGAGCGCGCGGACATCCCCTTCGAGCGGGTCACGCTGTCTCGAGAGCGCAGGTGAGCTTCCGGGCGCTTGGAGCGCTGACACTCGAGCCGGCGCACCGATCACGATCAGGAGGGCGTAGCGTTCACTCCGGGTGCCGCCGGCGGGCGACCAACTCGCGGATCTGCCGTTCGACGAGGCGTCGCGTGTCGAAGCCGTACCAACGGATGATCCGCTCTCCCAGCAGTCGCAGCTCTGCGTCGTCGAGCCGGCCGAGCGAGTCGCCCGCGACCGCGTCGACGTGGACCCGGACGAGCGTGCTGACGATCGCCGCGTTTTCCTCGGGGAGGTCGACCCGCGCAGGGTCGAGGTAGAAGAGCAACTCGTCCTGCTGCCGGCGAACGACGTCACGCTGCTCTTCGGTAAGAGTCGAGAGGCGAACGAGCCGCAGCGCTGTCGCGTCGGCGTGGTGTGCAGCGGGCGGCTCGTTGAGCACGAGCACCGGCCGCACCTTCGCGGGGACGAGGTAGGTCAGCTCGGCGTCGGCGCCCCGGCGCGCGGCACCGACGAGCCGCTCGAGATCGGATACCTCGATCGGCCCGCGCTCGGCGCCCGCGTAGATCCGAAACGGTGGGCGCGGCGTGAACGGGACGACGGCCCACCGCACGGAACCGGCCAGTCGGCCGCTCACGGGCCGAGCAGCTTCTCGATCTCCTGCGGATCCTCGACGGCGCCGAGCAGCTCGTCCTCGGCGGCATGCGCTGCCAGCGCAGCTTCGCTCGGAAGCGGCCGTGCGGAGGCAACCTCCGCGAGCGCCTCGTCGAGCGCCGTAAGACGGCGGTAGTCGTCGGGATGAAGAACGACCGCTCGATCACGGTCGTAGCGCGTGACGATGATCGCGTGCCCGCGGGACACGTCCGGCACGCGAGCCGTGGACGAGTCGCGACGCTCGGTCTCGAGGGGACGTGCCATCGGTATCAGGCTACGCGGCATGTGTACAAGCGTAGCGATCTTGTACGTTATTTTCAATCCTGTACGAGACGGACATGTCCCGGCAGGACGCTGACGACCGGCACAGAGCTGGCACGAAGCGTTCCGATTCGACCCGTACACTCGTTCGGGTGGATCTGCTGGCGCCCCTGCGAGAGCTCTTCGGCTTCGACGGCTTCCGCCCCGGCCAGGAGCAGGTCGTGCGCGCGGCGCTCGAAGGGCGGGACACGCTGGCGCTGATGCCCACGGGGTCGGGCAAGTCGCTCACCTACCAGCTCGCGGCGATGCTGCGTCCCTCACCGACGCTCGTGCTGTCGCCGCTGATCGCGCTGATGAAAGACCAGGTGGACAAGCTGCCGCCGCAGGTGGCGGCCACGGCGACATTCGTCAACTCCTCGCTGCCGGCGGAGGAGGTCCGCTCACGCCTCGCCGGTGTCACCGAGGGACGCACCCGGCTGCTCTACGCCGCCCCCGAGCGCCTGCGCCAGGCCTCGTTCGTAGACACGCTGCGGGGGATCGGGGTCGGCCTCGTCGTCGTCGACGAGGTGCACTGCGTCTCGATGTGGGGGCACGACTTCCGGCCCGACTACCTCTTCATTCGACGTGCGCTCGAGACGCTGGGGGGCCCTGCTCTGCTCGGGATGACGGCCACCGCCACCCCGGACATGGTGTCGGAGATCGCCGCCGCGCTCGGTCGTGAGCCCGAGGTGGTGCGCACGACGGTCGTGCGCCCCAACCTGCGTTATGACGTCGAGGAGGCCTCGAATGCCGAGGAGCGCCTGCGGGCGCTGCTCGGACCGCTCGGTGCGATCGGCGGCGCGCCGGCCATCGTCTACGCGCGCTCGCGTCGCTCCACCGAGACGCTCGCCCGCGTGCTGGCGGGCCACGGGTTCCGGGCGCAGGCGTACCACGCGGGCCTGGAGCCTGACGTGCGCACCTCCGTTCAGGACGACTTCGTCGCGGGGCGCACGCAGGTCGCGACGGCGACGACGGCGTTCGGAATGGGGATCGACAAGCCCGACGTTCGGCTGGTGGCGCTCGTCAACCACCCGGACTCCCTCGAGAGCTACGTCCAGATGGTGGGCCGGGCCGGGCGCGACGGAGCGCCGAGCGGCACGTTGCTGCTTGCGGGCGGTGGCGACGCCGCGTCGCTGCGCCGCTTTGCTCTGGGTGACGTTCCGCGCGCTGACGACCTGCGGGCGGTGTACCGGGCGCTACGCGATACCGGCGGGCGCGCAGACCCGGGCGATCTCGTAGCCGCCGCCGGAGAGCACGATCCGCGAGTACTCGTCGGCATGCTCGAGCAGGCAGGGCTCCTCACACGTGGCTTCGACGAGGGCCGATCTCTCTCCGTCGACCTCCCCCCTGCCCCCGCCGACGCGGCGGCCCGCGTGGACGACCTGCTCGTCCGCTACCGGCGTGTCGCAGAGGCCCGCGTCGAGCGCATGATCGCCTTCGGCGAGAGCGCCCGGTGCCGCCACGCGCAGGTCGCGGAGCACTTCGGCGAGACTCTCGACGGGCCGTGCGGAGCCTGCGACGTGTGCACCCCACGAAACGGAGCCCGCCCTCGGATCGTGCCGGCCCTGCCGCTGCCCGACGACGTGGCGGGCGCGATCGTGCGTGCCGTCGAGGGGCTCGTCTGGCCGCTCGGTCGCAGGAGCCTGGTGGCGACGCTCAGGGGCTCGGTGGCGGCGCCTCCGTCGGCCCGCCGTTCTGCGTCCTTCGGCGTCCTTGCCGCCGCAACCGAGAGCGAGGTGACGCGCTGGGTGCGTGCGCTCGAGTCCGCGGGCTGCCTCGTCGAGACCGTGACCCCGGACGGCTACCGCGTGCTCCGCCCGATGCCGGACGCGCCGCTGCCGGCCCTCGGGCCGCGCACGGCGGCAGCCGCCGACACCGGTCTCGTGGAGCGTCTCCGAGCCTGGCGGCTCGACCGGTCACGCGAGGACGGCGTCCCGGCCTACGTCGTCCTCCACGACGCCACGCTGCACGAGCTGGCAGCCGTGCAGCCCGCCTCGCTCGCCGAGCTCGGTGCCGTCCACGGCCTCGGACCGGCAAAGGTCGAGCGCTACGGCGACGCGCTGCTCGCCCTTGTGGCCGAACCTGTCTGAGCCGCGACGCAACGCCCGCTGAACCTGGAAGTGCCTGCACAGCGGTACACTGGCCGGGTTGCGGCTTCGATCACGTAAGGAGGCGCCGCCCGTGAGGCGGCGCCGGATCCGGAAGCTGCGCCTCCTGGCACTGCTCGGCGTGCTGACCGTGCTGGGGGGCGTGGCGTTCTCGTTCGGCCTTGTCACCGCGGTGGCAAGCGAGATCCCCCAGCTCGACCCCGCGAGGAGCCGTCCTCAGGTCGACTCGGTCGTCTACGCCTCCAACGGGTACTCCGTGCTCGCGGTGCTGCGCGGTGAGGAAAGCCGCGTACTCGTACCGAGCAGCGAGATCGCGCCGATCATGAAGCAGGCGGTCGTCGCCGTCGAGGACAAGCGCTTCTATGAGCACCGCGGCGTCGACGTACACGGCATCGCGCGCGCACTCTGGCAGGACGTCCGGAGCCAGTCGGTCGTCGAGGGCGGCTCCACGATCACGCAGCAGTTCGTCAAGAACGCCTACGTGCGCAACGAGCGCTCGCTCGGCAGGAAGGTGCGCGAGGCGGCCCTCGCATGGCAGCTCGAGCAGCGCTGGTCGAAGGAGCGCATCCTCACCGCGTACCTCAACACCATCTACTTTGGGAACGGCGCCTACGGCATCCTGCAGGCCGCACGCGTGTACTTCGGTAAGAGCGCCGACGAGTTGACGCTCCCCGAAGCCGCCCTCTTGGCCGGGATCCCTGCAGACCCGTCCCGGTACGACCCCGTGCAGCACCCAGGCAACGCTCTCGCCCGGCGCTCGTACGTGCTCGAGCAGCTGCGTCAGCAGGGGAAGATCACGCCGCTCGAGTTGCGGCTCGCCGAGGGGGTGCCGCTGCCGGCGCCCGAGGAGGTGCGCCTGCCCGGCACGCAGGGCCCCGCGCCGTACTTCCTGAATTACGTCAAGGATCAGCTCGTCGCTCGATTCGGCGCCGACCGGGTGTTCGGCGGCGGTCTCGAAGTGACGTCGACGATCGACCTCAAGCTGCAGGAGAAGGCCTCTGCCGCGATCAAAGGCGTGCTGGCCGACCCGGACGGGCCGACGGCGGCGCTCGTCGCCATCGACCCGCGGAACGGTGCGGTCAGGGCGATGGTCGGCGGCACCAACTTCTCGAAGAGCCAGTTCAACCTCGCCACGCAGGCGGAGCGGCAGCCCGGCTCAGCCTTCAAGCCGATCGTGCTTGCAAGCGCGTTCAGGCGCGGGATCTCTCCGCTGACCCGCTTTGAATCCAAGCCGGTGGTGATCGACGCCGGCGACCGCTTCTGGCGCGTGACCAACTACGGGAGCTCGTACCTGGGTAAGGTCGATCTCGCCCGCGCCATGGTCTCGTCCGACAACGCGGTCTACGCCCAGTTGACCGAGCTCGTGGGGCCGAGGGCGATCGTCGACACGGCGCACAGGCTGGGCATCCGCAGCGACCTCCCGGCGTACTTCTCGATCGGCCTCGGCGCCGTCGCCGTGAACCCGCTCGACATGGCGCGCGCGTACGCCACGCTCGCCAACGACGGGCTGCGCGTCGACGGCTCGCTCACCGGCGACCGAGCGCGCGTGATCGAGAAGGTCGGGTCACGCCGCGGCGACCAAGTCCGGGTCAACGCCCCGATCGGCACGTCCGTGCTCGACGAGGGAGAGGCGCGCCTGCTCACCTCGATCCTGGAGAACGTCGTGCGCAGCGGCACGGGCCGCCGCGCCGCGATCGCCGGCACGCCGGTGGCGGGCAAGACCGGCACCACCGACAACTACGGCGACGCGTGGTTCGTGGGCTACACGCCGGAGCTCGTCACCGCCGTCTGGGTCGGCTACCCGAACGAGCTCAAACCGATGCTGAACGAGTTCCGCGGACGACCGGTAACCGGCGGCACGCTGCCGGCGCTCATCTGGAAGGAGTTCACGCAGGCCGCCCGCGAGGACGAGGACGAGAGCGCCGTCTCCTTCACACCGCCGCCGTATCTCCCGGCCCAGGAGCTCCGGATCGTCAAGCGCGGCGGCTGGAAGCTCGACAACGGGTACTGCCCCGGCACGCGGCTCGTCGCATTCTTCTCGGGACAGGCCCCCGTCGACGCTGCGACCTGCTACCCGAACGAGGTGCGCGTGCCGGACGTGACGGGGCTGGCGATCGCCGAAGCGCGCGACCGTCTTGCCGCGCAGCCGCTCGGGGTGGAGCCGATCGGAATCCCCGCCAAGCCCGGCAGCCGCCCCGGGATCGTCGTCCGCCAGGAGCCTCGCGTGGGCGGTTTCGCCTCCGCGGCAAGCGACGTGCGGCTCTGGATCACACGGCCCGACCCCCGCTACGGGCTCTTCCCGAACCTCGTCGGGTCGAGCCTCGTGGACGCGGAGGAGCGTCTGCGAGGGCTGAACGCTCGGGTGCGCGTCTCCTACGCCGAGGGGCGCAGCGGCGTCGTGCTGGAGCAGAAGCCGGCACCGGGTGTCGCCGCAGGCCCGCGATCGAAGGTCACGCTCGTCGTCGGTCGCTGACGACGTAGCGCCGCGGCAGTTCGCGAGCCTTGGTGATCCCGATCCTGGCTGTCGTGTCGAAGGCCACGGGCGCCGGCGGCGGAAAGAGCTTGAACGGCGGCTCGTCGAGTACCGCCCCGTCGTGGACGTCGCTGATGCCCAGCGCCTGCGCGAGCCGGCCCGGGCCCGAGCAGAGCAGGCGCGGGTCGTCCAACCCACGGCGCGATCGCATCACGTCGACGCCGTGTGTCGGCTGGAGTGCGCGCAGCAGCGCTGCCGCTCCGTCTCCCTCGGCGCCGCAGACCACGTTTGCGCACCAGTGGATCCCGTAGGAGCGGTACACGTAGAGGCGCCCCGCCGGACCGAACATGGTGCCATTACGAACCGTCCGTCCGCGGTAGGAGTGGGCCGCCGCGTCGTCCTCCGAGTACGCCTCCGTCTCCACGATCACGCCGCCGACATTCTCCACGAGGAACGTCCAGCCGAGCAGCGCCGGCGCCGCCACCGTCGCCGGCAGCCGGACGATCTCTGCGAGCTCGGGGATCCGCTCGGCGGATTGCCGATCTTGCGCAGCAGACGGGCCCCTCACTCGTCTTCGATGAAGAGCTGCGGATGCAGGACGACGGGGCGACGGGACCGCTTCCCGCGCGGCGCGTCGGCCTCGCGAGCCATCTCCTCGAGGATCGTCTCCTGCGTGCGCGAGGCGACGACCGGCTCCGGGATCCCCTCGACCCAGACGAGCGTCCGCCTACCGTGGCCGCGCTCGTCGCCGGTGATCGGCTCGAGCGCGTAGATCTTGTCCGCGCGGACGTGCTTCCCGAACCCGAGGAAGATCATGCCTGGGGCGCTCACCCCCCTAGTATCACCCGCCGCGAGCTGTGGCGCCTCCTCTGCTCGGCGCGAAACGCCAGGGTGAACAGCACCGCCAGTGCGAGGATCAGGGACCAGATCCAGTGCAGCCTGGGAACGAGCGCGCTCGGGATGCTCGAGTCGACCCAGCCGCGCTTGACCACCTGCTCGCCCCAGAAGTCTTGCACCATGTTGACGCTCCCGTAGGCGAGCATTAGTCCGAGGTATGCGGTGAGGACGGCTCGCACGCGGCCGCCGGCATGAAATCGGGACAGGAGGAGCGCTGAGACGACGAGCAGCGATCCGTCGAAGCCGTGATGGCGGCCGTAGTGCACGGCGGAGAGCAGCTCGCCGTCTGGCTCTCGCCAAAGCTCCTCGCCGAGAAACACGTCGCCGGGGAGATAGACGCCGAGCTCGGCGGCCAGCCACGGCAGCGACACCAGCAGGATCACCGCCGCGAGCACGGTGCGACCACTATGCCAGGGAGCGTGCGACGCCAGCCGGGCTCCCACGCGCATGGTCGCCGCCGCTGTTAGTCCCGCCACGAGTGCGACGCCGAGCGCCGGCAGCGTGTTGACGGGCTTCACGTCGAGGTCCGCCTGCTGCACCACCCCCGGCCACGCGACGACGGCGCAGAGGGCGATCGCGGGGCCGCCGAACCACCAGGCTCGACGCGGCAGCACGGCGAGCGCGACGAGCGCCAGCGCGATCGCGACGAGAGCGAACGGGAAGTTGAGGAGCACGACCACCCGTCCCAGGCCGCCCCGGATTCCGGCGACGGAGACGTGATACAGCTGGGACGGCTCGAGCCGGCTGTATGTGGCCAGGGCCGCCAGCGACACCAGCCCCCACAGGAGCCAGGTCGCGAGCGCCTCGCCCTGCCCGCGACTGTCCGTCATGCGACGGGGGCCGAGTCGTGGTCAATGGCTCGCAATCTTATGCCTCGCGAGCCCGCCCAACAGCTCGCCGGTCCGGCCGGAAGGCGACGTCGGTCACGCGCCGAGCGCGGCGCCGAGCGCGTCCGCCACGTACTCCTGATCACGCGCGTCGAGCCGTGCGTGGAACGGCAGCGCCAGCGTCCGCCGGCTCGTCGCCTCCGCCACCGGGCACAGGCCCTCGCGGAAGCCGTACCGCTCTCTCATGTAGCTCTGCAGGTGGATGCACGGCAGGTACCGCGCCGTCTGCACGCCGCGCTCCTCGAGCGATGCGATCACGCCCTCCCGGTCGACACCCTCCGGCAGCCTCACCACGTACACGAACCACGACCGGGTGTGATCCTCGTCGTCCCGGCACGGAAGTTCGAGCCCGTCGAACCGTGCGAGCAGGTCGTTGTAGCGCGCCGCAACAGAAGCGCGGCTCTCCAGGATCGAGTCCAGCTTCTCCAGCTGACCGACGCCGATCGCTGCGCGCACGTCGTCGAGGCGGTAGTTGAAGCCGAGCCGCGCGTGGTCGAGCCAGCCGCCGCCGTCGGCGCGCCCCTGGTTGCGCAGGCTCTTGAGCAGCCGCCACGTGTCCTCCGACCACGTGGTGACGACACCGCCCTCGCCCGTCGTGATCTGCTTGTTGGGGTAGAACGCGAACACTGCGTCCTGCCCCTGCGCGCCAACCCGGTTGCCCTTGTAGACGGCGCCGAGCGCCTCGCACGCGTCGTCGACGAAGACGATGCCGTGACGTGCGCAGATCGCTTGCAGTTCTTCCAGTTCGCTCGGATATCCGAAGATGTCGACACCGACGACGGCGCGGGTTCGCGGTGTGATCGCCGCCTCCACCGCTCGTGGATCGAGGTTCAGCGTCAGCGGGTCGATGTCGGTGAAGACCGGAGTCGCGCCCTCGTAGATGCCGCAGTTGGCGGAGGCCACGAAGGAGTACGGCGACGTGATCACCTCATCGCCGGGTTGGATCCCCGCGGTCACGCACAACAGGTGTAGCCCTGCCGTCCCGCTCGAGACGGCGGCGGCGTACGGCGCACCGACCGCATCCGCGAACGCCTCCTCGAAGCGGTCGATCGTGGGGCCTAGCGACAGCCGCCCAGACCGGAGCACCTCCAGCACGAGCTCCTCCTCCCGCTCGTCGAGCCACGGCGCTGACAGGCCGATCGACCGGGTGTCCTGGGTCACGAGTGGGCGGGCGCCAGCTCGACCACGTCCAGCCAGTGGCTCCAGCGCTCGCTGCGGCCGTTGACGGTGTCGAGGTAGTGCTGCTGGATCTCCTTCGTCACCGGGCCGACGCCGAGCTCCAGGTCGTCGACGGCTCGGACGGGCGTCACCTCAGCGGCGGTGCCGGTCATGAACACCTCGTCGGCGAGCGCGAGGTCGGCGCGGATGATCGCCGTCTCCTCGACCACGTACCCGAGGTCCTGCGCGATCTGGATAACCGAGTTACGAGTGATGCCGGGCAGGATCGAGGTCGACAACGGCGGCGTCAGGATGCGGCCGTCCGCGACCACGAAGATGTTCTCGCCCGGGCCGTCCGCAACGTAGCCGTCGTCGGTGAGCAGGATCGCCTCGTCGTAGCCAGCCCGCTGCGCCTCCGTCGTGGCCAGCATCGAGTTGAGGTAGATCCCCGTCGCCTTCGACACGTGCGGGATCACGTTGGGGCCGACGCGCTTCCAGGAGGACACCTTCGCGGTGATCCCCTTGGTCAGGCCCTCCTCGCCCAGGTAGGCGCCCCAGGGCCAGCTCATCAGCACCGTCTCCACCGGGTTGCCGCGCGTATGCACCCCCAGCGAGCCGTAGCCGAAGAAGGCGATCGGGCGGATATAGCAGGCGGGCAGCCCGTTCACCCGCACCAGCTCGTGCGTCGCTTCCCGCAGCTCCTCCACCGAGTACGGGAGCTCCATGTACAGCAGCCGGGCCGAGTCGTGCAGCCGCTGCAGGTGATCTGCGAGACGGAACACGGCCGGGCCTTTCGGAGTCTCGTAGCAGCGAATGCCCTCGAACACACCCGTGCCGTAATGGAGACCGTGCACTCCGACATGAACCTTCGCGTCCGCCCAGTCGACGAGCTCGCCGTTCATCCAGATCTTGTCGGTCTCTTGCATGGGCTCCTCCGTTGGCGCAGGTCAGCGGTAACTGTATCGGCCGCCCAACCCGGGGTCAGACCTCACGGGTCTGACCCCGCGCGTCCACCGGCACCGCGACGTCCGCGATCTCTGCGCGCGTTAGGCGCTGCAGCTCGGCGGGCATGACCGCGGCCAGGTGCCGCGTCGACCCGGCGCCGCACCACACCGTGCGGTGCCGCAGAAGCGCGCGGTCGAGCAGGACGTGCTGGACGCGCGCGAGCGAAAACGGGGCCACCGCACCCGGCTCGTAGCCGGTGGCGGCGAGCACCTCGTCGGGGCGCGCGACCCGCGCATGCCCGGCACCGAGCACGCGGGCGATCCTCCGCGTGTCGGCCCGGCGGTCGCCGGGCACGAGCACCACAGCCGTCGTGGCCCCGTCGCAGACGAGGACGAGCGACTTCACGATCTGACCCAGGGTGCAGCCGACCGCGTCCGCAGCCCCCTGCGCGGTCGCTGTCTCGCCGCGCATCTGCTCGATGCGCGCCTCGGCTCCCGCTGCGCGCAGGAACGCGGCGACGCGCTCCACCGGCTCGGGCCACGGACGCACGTCTCCGCGTTCCACCGTCACGATCAGCCGAGATCGATGAAGCGCGCGTCGTCGAAGCCGACCGCGTGCAACCGCTCGACGAGCTCCGGCGGCGGCGCCGTATCGACGGAGAACACCATCAGCGCCTTGCCGCCCTCCTTCGTCCGGGACACCGCCATATTCGCGATGTTCACACCCGCCTCGCCGCAGAGCGTCCCCACACGGCCGATCACACCGGGCATGTCGTTGTAGATGAGGAAGATCATGTGCCGCGCCAGCTCGACGTCGATCGCGTAGCCGAGCGCACCGGCGAGGAAGAGCCGCCCCTCGGGACCGATCGTCGTGCCCGACACCGTCGCCTCCGCGCCGTCGTGGCCGACGCGCACCTCGACGACGTTCGTGTAGTCGCGCGAGGCGCGGATCCGCTCCTCCGAGACCGCGATGCCCTTCTCTGCGGCGAGCACGGGTGCGTTGACAACGTTCACGACCTGGTCGGTGAGGCCCTGGAAGGCGCCGTTCACCGCAGCCGCCGTGAGCAACCGCGTGTCGTAGTCGGAGAGCGGCCCGTGCGCAGCGACGACGATGCGTCGCGGGCGCCCCTCCGCCAGCTCTACGCAGAGGCGACCGAGCATCGCCGCGAGCGGGATGAACGGCCCGAGCACTTCGAGGTCGGCCTGATCGACGACGGGGATGTTGACCGCGGTCGTGACAATGCCACCTTCGAGCGCTGCCACGACCTGTTCGGCGGCGATCACCCCCGCGCGGTCCTGCGCCTCGTCGGTCGACGCTGCAAGGTGCGGTGTGACCACGACTTCGTCCAGGCCGAGCAGCGGACCGGTGTACGGCTCCGCCGAGAAGACGTCGAGTGCGGCACCGGCGAGCTTGCCCGAGCCGATCGCCTCCGACAGCGCCTCCTCGTCCACCAAGCCGCCGCGTGCGACGTTGACGAGCCGCGCGCCGTCCCGCATCTTCGCGATCGCGTCACGGTCGATCATGCCGCGCGTCTGCTCCGTGAGCGGCGAGTGCAGCGTGACCACGTCGGAGGCCTCCAACAGGTGGTCGAGCGTCTGCGAGCGGTCGACGCCGAGGTCGCGGAAGCGCTCGTCGCCGACGAGCGGATCGAACGCGACCAACCGCATCCCGAGCCCGACCGCGCGACGTGCCACCTGCTGGCCGATGCGGCCGAAGCCGACGATGCCGAGCGTCCTGCCTGCGAGCTCGACGCCGCCCCAGCGTGACCGCTCCCACCGGCCCTGCTTCAAAGCGGCGTGTGCCTGCGGGATGTTCCGCGCCAGCGCCACGATCAGGCCGATCGTCTGCTCCGCCGCCGAGATGACGGTCGACTCCGGCGCGTTGGCGACCACGATGCCGCGGCGCGTGGCCGCGTCGACGTCGACGTTGTCGATCCCCACCCCTGCCCGCGCAATCACCTTCAGGCGCTCCGCGCGCGCGATCACGTCGGCCGTGAGCCGCGTCGCGGATCGGATCACGATTGCCTCGTAGCGGTCGACGATCTCCTCGAGGGGCGACGTCTCGTCGACGTCAACGTCGAAGTGAGCGCGAAGCAGCTCGAGACCTGCGTCTGCGATCGGCTCGCGAACGAGGACGCGCATCATGCGGCCAGCCCCGCAGATCCGGGATCGCGACAACCTGGCCAGCCCCGCAGATCCCGAATCTGCGACAGCAGATCCGGGATCGCGACAACCTGGAAGCGGCCGCTACCGCGGCCGGCGCAGGCGATACACGCATTGCGTCTCACGCCGCCAGCCCCGCCGTGTCGAATGCGGCGCGCGCCGCGGGCACTGCAACGCCGGGCGCGATCTCGGCGCCTACGTTGACGAGCTCCTGCTCGACGGCGGCCAGGGCGGTCGCGATGTCGTCGATCGAGACGTGGCCAATGTGCCCGATGCGGAACAGCCGCGCCACGAGGTCGCCGTGGCCGCCGGCGATCGTGATCCCGTGACGGTCGCGCAGCGCGAGTCGCAGCACCACGGCGTCAACGCCCTCTGGCGTCAGCGCCGCCGTCAGCACGGCCGCACGATCCTCGTCCGGGGAGTACAGCTCGAGGCCCATGGCCTTGATCCCCGCCCTGCAGGCCCTGCCGAGCGCGACGTGATGCGCGAACGCCGCCTCGAGACCGTCGTCGAGCAGCAGCCGTAGCGCCTCCGCGAGCGCGACGACGGTCGACGTGGCCGGCGTGAACGGGGTCGAGCCCTTCTCCTGGGCCTTCCGCATCGCGTCCCAGTCCCAGTAGAAGCGCGGCAGCGTCGCCGTCTCTCGCCTGCGCCACGCCTGCTCGGAGACGGACACGAACGCGAGCCCGGGCGGCGTCATGAGCGCTTTTTGAGAGCCGGTGACGACGACATCCGCCCCCCACGCGTCGGTCTCGAGCGGTACGGCGCCGAGGCTGGAGACGGCGTCGACGACCGTGAGAACGCCGGCCTCGCGGCACACGGCAAGCAGAGCCCCAAGGTCGGAGACGACGCCCGTCGACGTCTCCGAGTGCACGAGGAAGACGGTGCCGGCTCCGTTGTCGGCGAGTGACTCGCGCAGGTGCGCCGGCTGCGGCGTCTCCCCCCAGGCGTAGTCGAGCGGCACGACGTCGCAGCCGAAGGCCGCGGCCATCCTCTGCCAGCGGGTGCCGAACTCGCCGCACGAGACGGCGAGCACGCGGTCTCCCGGGGACAGGAGGTTGACGATCGCCGACTCGAAGGCTCCGGTGCCGGAGGCGGTGAAGACGAGCACGTCGTTCTGCGTGCGGAACACCTCGCGCAGGCGGGCCACGACGTCGTGGAAGACGGCGGCGAAGTCGGGCGAGCGGTGGTGGATCACCGGCTGCCCCATCGCGTGCAGCACCTCCGGCGGCACCGGCGTCGGGCCTGGCGTCAGCAGCAGGCGGCGATCGCGCATGGCATGAGCGTACCCACGCCGGGTGACTGTCTAACGGTGCGTCGCGAAGGTCACTGCCTGCTCGAAGGTCGGCTTGTTCGAGCCGCGCATGGTCTGCGTGAGGATCCCGGGGCTGAAGCGGATCCGTTCCTTCGTCGCGTCGGCGCGCCAGGCTGCGGGATCCGGGCCCTGCGCCGCCTCCAGCTCGGCAGCGGCCGCGTCGAGCGCAGCCCAGAGCGCCGCGGCGCAGGTCGCGGCGACGCCCTTCCCGCAGAAGCGTGTCGAGTACGCACCCTGCACGGGCCGCCCGAGGAGCGTACGCAGGTCCTTGTCGACGTACGACCACCAGCCGCTGTACCCGCTCGAACCACCCGTCTCGAGCGGCAAGTCGTTCGGCACGAGCGTCTCGAGCTCTGCTCGCGTCGCGTCGTCCAGCACGCCGGCGAGGGCCGCATTGGCCAGCCTGGGCCAGGCGGCGTCGAGCACGGCGGCGCCGGCGGCGTCGACCCTGCCGTCGAGAGCGTCGTCGATGCGACTGCCGCCGGAGGCGTACCACGCGTCGACCTGGGCGGCAGCCGCGGAGGCCCGAGCCGTGCCGCTACCGCGCGAGAGCGTCTCCCGGAGCAGGGGCCAGAGGCGCATCAGCCTGATGTCCTGTGTCGCCGCCCCGTTCATCGCGGCGACCACGCTCCCGAGTGTGTGCTTCTGGCGCCGCTGGATCGCGTCCCACAGCAGGTCGACCCGCTGCACCGAGCCCCAGGTCCACTCGTGGTCGGCGCCCGCGTAGCCGCGCGCCGGCTTGTTGTTCCAGTTGAGGATGAGCCCGCTGCGCGGGTTCACGACCTGGGCGTGGGCGGAGGCCCCTGCGAAGCCTGTCCACTCGTGCTCGCCGGTGCCCTTGGTCGGCAGACCCGGATCGACGGTGGCCGGTCGCAGCGGCAGGCGGCCGCTTGTGAACTGGGCGATGTCGCGGTTGTCCGCGTACAGGGCGTTGAAGGTCAGCTCGAACTGCGCTGCGCTGCGCACGAAATCCCTCGCGGAGCCAACCGTGCTCGTGTTGAGATCGAGAAAGAAGAGCGTCGCCAGGAGCTCGCGGCCGCGTGTCGAGCGCTTGCGGGTGATCGCTACGCGCCGTCCGTCGACCGTCGCGTAGCCGAGCACCGGGCCGTGCACTGTCTGCCGGAACACGAGCTGCTCGTCCGGCTGGCCCGGCCGCCCCTTGATCACGCCGGCGTCGAACGTCGTCATGTCGCGACACTCGCCGCGGAACAGGTACTTCGAGTCGCTACCGTCGCAGAGCGTCTCCACGTACTCGTCGATGAGATCCGAGCCGGCGGAAGTCAGGCTCCAGGCGAAGTCGATGCCACGGCCGACGACGTTGAAGAAAGATGCACCCGGAACGGCTGCGCCGCGCGCCTTGAAGCCACCACCGTCGAGGTCTAGCTCCATCAGGATGCCGGGGTAGAAGTGGCCCACCTGCGGCCCGGCGACGAACAGCGGCTTGCCGGTCGCCGACCGCTTGGCACCGACGAGCAGCGCATTCGACATCTGCATGCGGGTCGTCGTCGCGGCGCTGCGCCCGACCGGCTGGAAGCTGTCGGGGTCGACCACAACGTTGCCGGCCTCGCTCGTCGGACGCCTGCCGTAGGGGAAGCGGCCCTCGACCGCCACCCTCGCCTCCGGGTCGTCGCGCTGCCGGAGGTCCTCCCAGACCTGGCGGCCGCTCTCGGCACCGAGCGTCTGCTGCAGCCGCGCCAAAAGCTGCGAGCGCCTCACCTCGTCGCCACCGCCTGCCCCGAAGACGCCGCCGAGAAGCGCGACGACGGCGGTGACGTCGTTCCGCGTCCATTTCGGCAGCGGCAGGCCGGCCTTGGCGTACTGGGCATTGATGCCGGCGACGTAGGCGTCGAGCAGCTTCAGCACCTGCTTGCCCTTGGCGCCCTGCGCCCGGAGCAGCGGGTACTGGCGGGCGAGGAACGCCTCAGACTGGGCGCTGGGCACGAAGGTGCGTCCGGACAGCGCGAGGCTGAAGGCGTCGATGCCGGGCGCGTCGAGTGCCGCGACACGGCCGGGACCGCGCAGGAGCTCGATGATGAGCTGGCGGTCGGCGGCCGTCGCCCAGCCGGCGCCAAAGGCCACGTCCACGTCGGTGACGCCCTTGACGTGCGGCACACCCCAGCGGTCGCGGGTGATGGTGACTCCCTTCCGCGGCCGTTCCACTTTGACGGCCTTCTCGGCGCCGAGGCCGAGCGTCTCGCGCTTGAAGAAGCGCTTGAGATCCGCGTCGGTGACCCTGTCGCGAAGCTTCGTCAGCCCCTCGTAGAGCGCGATCTGATCGGTGGAGTTCTTCGTGAACGCCACCCCTCCCGCTTGCCCTGGCGGCATCACGTTCCACGCCTGGGAGGCGTGGTCGCGCTGCGACTCGGCCGCGCCTGCGCCGGCAACGGCCGCGGCCACGGCGGCGGCTCCAACTCCGAGTGCGATCAGAACACGCCGAGCCTGCACGTGGCCTCCTCTGGACGAGACGTGACCGCCGAAGACTACGTTGCAAGACACCTTCCCGTGGACGAAAGGGCATCTACGCTCTACCGCTCGATGGATGCTCTGCTCGCCTTCACCGCCGCCCTCGTGTCGCTGCGCCTCGCGGCGGAGCTCCTCCGGCGGCACAGGCGGACACACGCTCGCGAGCTCGCCTGGTGGGCGGGCTCGCTCGCGGCGTTCGCGGTCGCCGCGGCCGCCCTCGCCGGGGGAGCCGCGGCCGGCTGGGACGAGCGAGCGTTCCGTGTGTACTACCTGTGCGGCGGCCTGCTCACCGCTGTCTTTCTCGGCACGGGCTCGCTCGTGCGCGTCGGTGTCCGCTGGGTGGCGCCGGTCGCGCTCGTCTACGCCGGTTTCGCCGTGGGCGTGGCCCTGGCCGAGCCGTTGACCGCCGCAGTCGCCGGGACGTCGATCCCGGAGGCACAAGACCACTTCGACCTCCTGCCCGCGCGGGTGCTGGCGATCGTCGGCAACACGCTCGGCACGCTGGCCGCCGCAGGCGTCGCGATCGCCGGGCTCCGCCGCCGTCCGATCGGCAACGCTCTGCTGCTGGCGGGGATCGCGGTGGCCGCGGTCGGGAGCGCGCTGGCCGGACTCGGCGCCGCGGAATCGGCTGTGTCCTTCGCCGCGGCGTCGGCGCTCCTGTACCTCGGCTTCGTGGTCAACCGTTAGCCGGCGGCCGGCGGCGTCGCTCCCGCCGTCGTCCGCGCCACCAGACGAGCCCGAGCAGACAGCCGACGACGACGACTGCACCGAGCTCGATCCCCATTCCCCAGGCGCTCGCGTGATGGGCGATCACCCGCGCGAGAGGATCCACAGGCCGCCCACCGTGTAGAGCACCATCAGCGCGAGCATCGCGTACTGGGAGCGCAGCGCGTCGTGGCGGTCGGCGAAGACGTCGACTGCGCGGTCGTGCGCCACCGACAGCCCGGCCACGTGACCCGCGACGAGCGCCGCCGCCTGCACGTACCAGATCGTGTTCGGGGTCACGATGGCGAGGTTCGGCACGTAGTCCACGGTGCCGACCAGGTTCCAACCGCGGCCGAGCGGGTCGGAGAGGAGCGGGATCGCGTACTGCCCATCCCTCACGAGGAGCGAGAAGTAGTGCGCGAGCTCGTAGACGAACGCGATCGGGACGAGCGAGAGCAGGAACTCGGGCTGCAGGGGACGCGGCGAATTCACCATCCACCCTGCCGCTGCGCAGGCCGCGCTGTACGCGGCGGCGACGAGTGCGACTGCGGCCAGGAGCCCCTATATCCCCAGCCCGGTGCCGACAAGCTCGGCGACGCCGGGGCGGTCGACGATGTACGGCCCCTCGGCGCGCGCCACGAGGTCCTGCCAGGTGATCGTGCGGCTGTAGCCGTCGAAGGCGACCGAGCCGAGCATGACTCCGACGAAGGCGAGCGACCCCGGGACATGCTCCGCGCCCGCAAGGCCGGTCAGCGGCCACCGCAGGCGGATGCGGCCGCCCTCTGCGTGGAGCGGCGCGATGCGCGCCAGGTACGAGAACAGGATCGCGAATGCCTCCCCGCGCTCGCTCCACGCCTCTCGCCCGAAGGCCACCATGCCAAACAGCGTCACGTACGTGTAGACCGCGATCGCGAAGCCGAGTGCCCGGGGCGACGCCGGGTCGGAATAGGCGAGCTCGAGGGCGGTGAACGCGAACAACGCGAGGGCACCCGGCCAGCGCCCGATCGGCTCGGGGTAGACGGCGAGCGGGCGGGCCTGCCTCCCGCTCACCTCCCACACCCAGACGAAGGCATCCGCGAGCGCACGCCATGGGCTGAGCGCCCGCCACACGTTGCCGAGCACGACCGTGAGCGCCGGCACGCCGAGCCAGAAGACGACGTAGACCCACGTCGGCACGAGGTTGTGCAGAGGATCGGTGTCGCCGACCAGGGCCGCGGCCCAGACGAGCAAGAACAGCGTCACCGAGACAACCTGCGCGGCGAGCCGCAGCGGGCCCAGGACGAGGCGCGACAGCGTGGCCCCAAGATCCCGCCCCACGGCGTGCCGCTGCAGCAGTGGCTGTTGCCACAGCACGCCGAGGGCGACGAACGACAGCACCAGGACGACCGCGGCCCCCCAGTAGAAGAGCCAGGTCGGGACCGGCAGGTCGCGAACGCCGCCGATGCCGTGAGCGACGAGACTCATGCTTGGCTCACAGATCCCGCGCCTGCAGGAGCAGGCCCGGCATCGTGACAATGCTGCATGCCCCGCAGATCCCGAATCTGCGAAAGCAGTTTCGGGATCGCGACAGTCCGGAAGCGGCCGCTACGGCGGCCAACGCCGACGATCGACGTGAATGCGGGGTTGACAAAGGGTGTCTCACGGCTTGACGGTGATGTCCGCCACCTGCAGGCCCAGGTTCTCGAGCTCGACCTCGAAGCGTCCCGGGATCATGGTCGGGAAGCGGATGCGCACCGTCCCGCCGGCCGCGACGTCCTTCGTCACGTCGTAGCCGTGGACGTGCAGCTGGTCGGCGACGTCCGACTGCACGACGAGCACGACGCGGTCGCCCTTCTTCACGGTCACCCTCTGGATGCCGCCTTTGACCCGCCCGCCGCGCACCACCACACGGACCGTGCTGTCGGCCTGGGTCGGCGCCGTGGTAGTCGTCTCCGTGCTCGTCGTCTCCGGGGTCGCTGTCTCTGTGGTCGCCGTCTCTGTGGTCGTGGTCGTCTTTGTCGACGCCACCGACGCGTCGTCGCCTCCGCAGCCTGCAAGAGCCAGGCCGGAGCCGGGGCCGAGCGCCAGCGCGAGAGCAATCAAGCACGTTCGAGCCATCGTTGCTCCTTCTCCAGTTTGATCTGCTATGCCTGCAAACAGGCAGAGATTGAGCTAGTTCTGGAGGAGTGCCGGCGGCGCGCGTCCGTGCCCGCCGGCGGTCATGACAGTGCCGGTCGCCGCTCTCGTCACCCCGACGACGGTCGCGGTGACGAGCGAGAGGCGCGGTGGACGCGACGGCCGCCGGGCGCTCGCGACGACCTTCACCAGCGTCCTCGCGACTGCTATACACGCGACAGCGACGGGAACCTGGAGCACGAGCCCGACCAGGAAGGTGCGGTCGGTGACGAGCAGCGCGGGCTCGCCGTGTGTGAACCGCTCCGCGTGCTCCTGGACGGCGAAGGCTACGAGAGCGACGACGGCGAACGGCGCGGAGGAGCGCCCACCGGCGTGCTGCTGTAGTGCGAGGCCGACGAGCCCGAGTGCCGCCAGCACGAGACCGAGCTGCGGCGCGTGCTCGAGGTAGTCGTGAACGTCGCCGAGCGGCTCGCCCGTGAGCCGGTACGCGACGGCGTGGCCCGCGAGGACGCCCGCGGCAACGAGCGGGAGCGTCAGGAGCCAGGCGAATGCGCCCCGGGACACGGCACGATCATGCCAGCGGAATCGGCCCGGTGCCGGTGCAAGCGGCTACACGTCCAGTGCCGCCGCCACGACCGCGACCGCGCTAGTGGCGGGTGGTACATTTGGCCGGTGAGGGGGTCTTCACGTCGGTTCCTGGCGTTGCCGGCGGCCGTCTTGGTGCTTCTTGCGGCTGCTGGAACAGGCACGGGCGCACAAGACGAGAGCGAGCAAGCACAGCTGAGCGTCGTCTTCCTCATCGAGTCCCTCGGGTGCGGTGATCCGTTCAACAAGCTGCTGTGCGATGGCTTCACAAGGGCGTCGCGCCGTACAGGGGTTGCCGCGAAGATCATCTCGGCGTCGGTGCGCGAAGACCCTGTCGACACGCTGGAGCTCGTCGCCAAGCAGCGACACGATCTGGTGGTCGTGTTCGGCTTCACGAACTTCGACGCGCTCGGCGTTGTGTCCGTCCGCAGGCCGAAGCAACGCTTCGCAGTCGTCGACCGGTCCCGCGCGGATATCCAGAGGCGCCCCCGTAACGTGCGCGGTGTGGTGTTCCGCGGGAGCGAGGCCGCCTATCTCGCCGGCTTCCTCGCCGCTCGCCTCGAACAGCGCCGCGCAGGCCCGGACATCCTCGGAGTCGTCGGCGGGGTCAAGCTCCCGGCCGTCGACGACTTCATCGTCGGCTTCCGTGCCGGAGCGCACCGTGCCTCGCCTGGCGTGAAGGTCTTGGTCGGCTACTCGAACGACTTCGTCGACCAGTCCAAGTGCGAGGCAATCGCAAGACAGCAGATCGCCAGAGGGGCCGGTGCCGTGTTCAACGTCGCCGGCGGCTGCGGGCTCGGCACTTTGGAGGCTGCCAAGGACCGAGGGGTGTGGGGAATCGGTGTCGACACCGATCAGTCGTTCCTCGGGCCGCACGTGCTGACGAGCGTGGTCAAGCGCTTCGAGGTGGGCTTCCTCAAGCTGTTGCGCGAGTTGAAGAGCGGCGCCATCCGCACCCCGGGTGACACCGTCCTCACGCTTCGCGACGGCGGCGTCGGCCTCGGCAAGATCAGCCCCAAGGTGCCCGCCGCGCTGCGCGCCGAGATCGACCGCCTGCGGCGCCGGATCGTCGCCGGAGAGATACGCGTTCCGGGAACTGTCCCCATCCCGAAATGACCGGACGGCGCGTCGTTCCGGGCGTGCCGCCGGGTTAGCCCCCAGCCGGCGTCTCCTGCACCGCGACCCAGACGAGCCCGTCGCTGACGACGATGTCCTCGGGCGCTCCACCGACGGGAATCCTCGCTTGCACCTCACCTGTCGCCGGGTCAATGCTGATGATGGTGCGCTCCTCCGGCAACGCGACCCACACCACGTCGTCTCCGAGCGCGATGCCGCTCGCGAATGACCCGGAGCGTGCCGTGAGCAGCGTCGCGCCGAGGACCGGATCGATCTTCCACACCTGCCCCTGAGCGCCGCCCACCCAGACTGCCGTCCGGTTGACGGCGATCGGGAACACAAACCCCCCTGCATAGAACTCCGCGGTCACCTGCGCCGAGCGTGCCTCGACTCGCTTCGCACGGTTCCCGATCACCGTCGCCCACACCGCGCCGCCACCGACCGCGATCTGAAGAGCCGCTGACCGGCCGAGATCGACGCGAGCGGTGATCTCGCCGGATGTGGGGTCGATGCGCAGGAGGCCGTCGAAGGCGCCGACCCAGACCCGCCCTTGGCCCACTCCAACGGAAGAGACGGCCGGGACGACCGGATCGCTCGGATCACCGAGCTCGATGCGATCGGCGACCGCGCCCAGCTCGGCGTCGATGCGCACGACCGTGCCAAAGCCGCCGGTCGCAACCCAGACGCTCCCGACACCGGTCGCGACGTCGACGGCGACCGCGCCGATCCCGATCGTCTTCACGACGCTCCGACTTACCGGGTCGATGCGGGTCACGGTTCCATCGCGGGCGTCTCCCACCCACACACCGCCTTCACCGGCCGCGATCGCTGCCGGCTTCGAGCCGACGGCGATCGACGCCACCACTCGGTTCGTCTCCGGGTCGACCGCTACGACCGCTGGGGCGATGACGTCGACAACGGCGAGGGGCTTGTCGCGCGTGAGAGCGACTGTCAGGACGCCGGCTGCCACCACCGCGAGAACGACGCCGGTAGCGATCGCGCTCCGCCGCCGTCGAGGGCGCGGCCCGGCGGGTGCCCCCGGCTGCTCAGGCGGCTCGTGCACTCGCGTCGGGCTTGGTATCCGGACGGGAGCTTCGAGCTCCGGATCCTGAGCCAGGATCGCCCGCTCGAGCCGCTGGAGCTCCGGGCTCGGGTCGAGACCGAGATCGGCGGCGAGCAGCCGGCGTCCGTCGCGGTAGGCCTGAAGCGCATCTGCCTGCCGACCGCTGCGGTACAGCGCCAGCATCAATTGACCGCGGAGTCGTTCCCGCAACGGGTGTGCAGATACGAGGCCATCGATCTCGGCGACAACCTCGCCGTGGCGCCCGAGTTGGAGGAGCGACTCGACTCTGTCCTCCGTCGCCGCGAGCCGAAGCTCCTCGAGGCGGTGGATCTCTGCCTGCGCAAAGTCGTCGAACGCGAACTCCGCGAGCGCTGGCCCTCGCCATAGTGCGAGCCCCTCCTCGAGCGCTGCAATCGCCTCGGCCGGCGAGCCGTCCTCCAGCGCGCGCCGACCTTCATCGGCAAGGCGTTCGAACCGCGTCGCATCGACAGCGACATCGTCCGCGCGCAACGCGTATCCAGGCGGCCGTGTGAGCAGGAGACCGTCCCCGCCGCTTCGCTCGTGGTCCGGTTCAAGCAGGCGGCGCAGATGCGAGATGTACCCCTGCACCGCCTTGGCGGCGGCTCCGGGGGGATGGTCGCCCCAGAGAACGTCGACGATGAGGTCTGTCGAGACTACCTCGCCCCGGTGGATGACCAGGAGAACGAGGAGGAGGCGCTCGCGCCCCGCCGGCAGGTGGACATCACGTCCCTCCCAGTCGCAAACGTCGAGCGGACCAAGGATCTTGAAGTCCATCTGAGCCGTTGTCTCGCGAGGGTACCACCGCCTTCCGACCGCCTCCTACCCGCGCCATACCGCGCCACACCGGTTTCTGTCGAGTGCTCCCCACACTGGCCACGTCCGGTCGCCGGGGTGGCGCACCGGCAGACGAAGGAGGGCACCGTGATCAGCAAGCGTTTCGGTATCGGCATCGGCATCGTCGTCGCCGTCGCGGCAGTCGCAGTCGCCCTGGCGGCAGGGGCAGCGGGGACAGCGCAGCAGCCCGCGTGGGAACAGGCCCTGAATGCCCGCAGCGACGCGCTCAACCGCGAATACGGCCTCGGCATGTACGCGCGCGGCGAGCTGGGAGCGCCGGCTCCCACGTGGTACGAGGCACTTATGGCGCGAAGCGAGGCGCTCAACCGCGAATACGGGCTCGGCAAGTACAAGCGTGGCGAGGCGAGCACCACCCAGCCCGAGTGGTACCAGGCGCTGATGGCCCGCAGTGACGCGCTCAACCGCGAGTACGGGCTCGGGAAGTACGCCCGTGGCGAGGCGAGCACCACCCAGCCCGAGTGGTACCAGGCGCTGATGGCACGCAGTGACGCGCTCAACCGCGAATACGGGCTCGGCAAGTACGCGAAGACGTCGTAGTTCCCCCTGGGACGTGGGGAAGGCGGGGGCCGCCTCGAGGCGGCCCCCGCGCCGCAGGGTGGGATGCGTTGCGGCCGCGAAGCGGGCGCTTCAGGAATCTTCGCGCGACCGGAATCCGCGCGAGCGGATACCGATATCTCGCCGCAGGCGAGATATCGCTTGCCCGCTAACTGAGCTTTGCGCGCACGAGCTCGTTCACGGCCCGCGGGTCGGCCTGGCCCTTCGTCTCCTTCATCACCTGACCGACGAAGAAGCCGAGCAACCCCTCCTTGCCGCCGCGGTAGGCGGCGACCTGGCCGGGGTTGGCGGCGATCACAGCGTCGACGATCGGCTCGAGCGCGGCGGTGTCAGACACCGTCTCCTGCGCGAGATAGGCGTCGGCCGAGAACCCGGGCGCGCCGAGCTTCGCCATCGCCTCGTCGAGCGCCGCCCGCGGGATCCGGTCGCGGGCGCCGACCAGGCGCGCCAGCTCCGTTGCCGACACGTCGGCCGGATCGACGCCGGCGGCGACGACGTTGTTGGCGATCACGTTGTACGCGCCGACTCCGTCCGCCCCTGCCGCCACCGTCGCCACCCAGAGGCCGTCCAGACCACCCGTCACGAGCACCAGCGCCCGCTCGTAGTCGAGGCGGTCGCCCACAGCGCGGATGCGCTCCGCCGGGAGCACCGGCAGCTCTGCCCGAAGCCGCTCGACGAGCTCGGCCGGGGGTTCCACCGGCACCAGATCCGGCTCCGGGAAGTAACGGTAGTCGTCGGCCTCCTCCTTGGCGCGGCGGGCCGTGAGCTTCCCGGAGGTCGCGTCGAAGTCGTAGGTCTCCTGCACCACCTCGCCGCCCGCTTCCCACACCGCGATCTGCCGCGCAACCTCGGCCTCGATGCCGCGCGCGACGAACGTGAACGAGTTCATGTTCTTGATCTCGCAGCGGGTGCGGAGCTCGGCAGAGCCGGCTGGGCGCACGGAGACGTTCGCATCGACGCGCAGCGTGCCCTTCTCCATCTCGGCGTCCGAGATGCCGAGCTCGACGATCGTCTGGCGCAGCAACTGGAGGAAGCGCTTGGCCGCTTCGGCGGAGTGGATGTCGGGCGCGCCGACGATCTCGACGAGCGGCGTGCCGCCGCGGTTGTAGTCGACGAGGGTGTAGTCCGCACCACCGATCCGCCCCGTGCGGCCCCCGACGTGGACGTTCTTCGCCGCGTCCTCCTCGAGGTGTGCGCGGACGATCCCCACAGCGTGGTCCCCGTCTGGCATCGGTACTAGCATCTTACCATCTATGCAAGACGGTAGATCGTACTGGGAGATCTGATAGCCCTTGGGCAGATCGGGATAGAAGTAGTTCTTGCGCGAGAACACGGCTCGCGGCTCGATCTCGCAGCCGAGCGCAAGCCCAAGCTTGATCGTCCACTCGATCGCGGTGCGGTTCGGGACGGGCAGCGCGCCGGGGAAGCCGAGGCACACGGGGCAGGTCTGCGTGTTCTCGCCGGCACCGAAGCCGGCGGGGCAGCGGCAGAACATCTTCGTCCGCGTCTTCAGCTGGACGTGGATCTCGAGGCCGATCACCGGCTCCCAGGTCATCGCAGCCGCTCCGGGACGGCGTCGAAGCCGATCGCCGCCTCGAGGGCGTGCCCGACGGAGAACAGCGCGTTCTCACCGAACTGCGGCCCGATCACCTGCAATCCCACCGGCAGGCCGTCCGACAGCCCGCACGGCACGTTCAGCCCCGGGAGTCCCGACAGGCACGAGGGGATCGTGAGCAGGTCACAGGCGTACATCGCGAGCGGGTCGGCGGTGCGGTCGCCGATCGGGAACGCGACCGTGGGCGAGGTGGGAGTCGCGATCACGTCGAACCGCTCGAGCGCCGCGCCGTGCTCGCGCACGAGGAGCGTGCGCACCTTCTGCGCTTGCCCGTAGAACGCGTCGAAGTAGCCGGCAGACAGCGCGTAGGTGCCGATCATGATGCGGCGCTTCGGCTCGTCGCCGAAGCCCTCGTCGCGGGTTCGCTCGACCATCTCGCGGTAGCCCGTCCCATCTCCGGCGCCAGTCTCGCGCGGCCCGTAGCGCACACCGTCGTAGCGGGCGAGGTTCGACGACGCCTCCGCGGGGGCGATCAGGTAGTAGCACGGCATCCCGTAGTCGAACGACAGCGGCAGGTCGCACTCCCCCACCTCCGCTCCCAGCTCGCGCGCGAGCTCGAGCGTGCGCTCGAACGCGGCCCGCACGCCGGGCTCGATCGCGGCGAGGCCGGCGACTTGCTTCGGCACGCCGATCCGCGTCCCGCGGAGATGATCGGCCTCTGGCAGCCGGATCGGCTCGGGATGCTCGACCGTCGTCGAGTCCGCAGGATCGCGCCCAGCGATGATCGACGTCAGCAGCGCGACATCGCGCACCGTCTTCGCCACCGGCCCGACCTGGTCGAGGCTGGAGGCGAACGCGACGACGCCGTAGCGCGAGACCGTGCCGTAGGTGGGCCGCAGGCCCACGTTCCCGCACAGCGCGGAGGGCTGCTTGATGGAGCCACCGGTGTCGGAGCCGAGACCCCACGGCGCAAGCCCGGCCGAGACGGCGGCTGCGGTGCCGCCGCCGGAGCCGCCGGGCACCCGCGAGGGATCCCACGGGTTCCTGGAGGGGCCGTAGGCGGAGTTCTCGGTCGACGAGCCCATCGCGAACTCGTCCGTGTTCGTCTTTCCGATCAGCGGCATTCCGGCCGCCTTGCAGCGCGCGGCGACGGTCGCGTCGAACACGGGGACATAGCCCCGCAGGATCCGCGAGCCGGCGGTCGTCTCCACGCCCTTCGTCGAGATCACGTCCTTGAGCGCGATCGGCACGCCGGCGCCCTCGCATTCCTCCACCACCCGCAGGTAGGCGTGGAGTTCGCCGTCGTGCGCCTCGATCGCACCGAGGTATGCGGAGTGGAGCTCGGTCGCGGAGAGCTCGCGCCGCTCGAGCAGCCCCATCGCCTCCTCGGCGGTGAGCCGCAGCGTGTCAATCATGCCGCCGCCCCTTCTGGCACCGATCGTCGTCCTGCGCGCGAACAGCTTCGGCCTGGGCCGCGAGTCCCAGCGCAGCCCCCCCAAGGGGGCGCGCGGCCCCCCTACCGGCACCGTACGCGGACAACACGCACCTGTCTGTGCCGGGTTCGTGCCTAATGTGTGACGGGGAGCTCACGGCGCTGGGAGCGCTCGGGCGCCTCAGGCCGCTCGGGCCCTTCGGACGTGTGTCCATGCTCGGCCTCGGGCTCACGCGGTCGGCGGAACCCGGAACAGGTCGCCCTCGCGCGCCGGAGCGTTCGCGAGCGCCTCGTCGACGGCGAGCGGCGCGTGCGGCTCGTCGTCTGCCCACACGTTGACGAGGTCGAGCGGATGCGAGGTCGGTGGCACGTCCGCGAGATCGAGCTCCGAGACCTTCGAGACTGCCTCGAGGATGGCCGCGAGCTCGTCCGTCAGCCGGTCGACCTCGTCGTCGCGCAGGTCGAGGCGCGCCAGTCGAGCGACGTGCAACACCTGGTCTCGTGTGATCCTCATCGACGGGAAATCCAAGCAGAAACGCGAGTGGGCCTCCCATCGGGAGGCCCACTCGCGAAGATCTCGTCGCGTACGCGCTACGCAGCGACGACGTTCGCGGCCTGGGCGCCCTTGGGCCCCTGGACGACCTCGAACTCCACTTTCTGACCTTCGGTCAGAGTCTTGTAGCCGTCCCCGGCAATCGCCGAGAAGTGCACGAACACGTCCTCGCCGCCCTCGCGGGCGATGAAGCCGAAGCCCTTCTCGTTCGAAAACCACTTGACGGTGCCCGTTTCCGGCACGAACGTCCTCCTTCAACAAACGAGCATCGACCCTGTCGAGCCGACGCGACTCACACGAGCGAGGGAACGGTAGCGGTCAGGCGCCTGGGTACGCAAGCAGACCCCGCCTGAACCGCGCCGCCCTCATGGTCGAGCGGAGGAGCATGGCGATCGTCATCGGCCCGGTGCCGCCGGGCATCGGGGTCAAGAAGCCCGCCACCTCGGCCACCGCCGGGTCGACGTCGCCCCGGATCCCCTCGTCGGTGCGGGTCAACCCGACGTCGAGCACCGCAGCGCCAGGCTTCACCATGTCGGCGGTCACGATCCCCGGTCGTCCGACCGCTGCCACGACGATGTCGGCTCGACGGACGTGCCCGGCGAGGTCCCCCGTCCGCGAGTGACAGATGGTGACGGTGGCGTGCGCGTGCATCAGCAGCATCGCCATCGGCCTGCCGACGATCTCGCTGCGACCGATCACCACCGCCTCCTTGCCCTTGGGATCGATCCCGTACTCGGCCAGGAGCTCCATGCACCCCGACGGCGTCGCCGGCACGTGGATCGGCGTTCCGAGGTACAGGTTCCCCGCGTTCAGTGGGTGGAAGCCGTCGACGTCCTTGAGGGGCGCGACCGCGTACGTGACCTTCGTCTCGTCCATGTGCGGGGGAAGCGGCAGCTGCACGAGGATCCCATCCACGTCGTCGGACGCGTTCAGCTCGGCGACGAGCGCGAGCACGTCCGCTTCACTCGTGCCGGCCGGGAGCCTGGCGTCCCGCGCCTCGATGCCCGCCTCGGTGGCCGCCTTGTGCTTGGCGGCGATGTAGACGTGCGAGGCAGGGTCGTCGCCGACGAGGATCGTGGCGAGGCCGACGTGGCCGAGCTCTGCCACCTCGCGCGCAACGCCCTCGCGCACCTTCGCCGCGAGAGCCTTCCCGTCCATCGTCGTCGCGGGCATCCGCGCGACTCTAACCAACTGCGCAAGAGCGGTATACGCTCGCACGGATCCCACTCGCGCGAAGATCCCTGAAGCCCGGCCGCTGTCGCGGCCGGGCGCCACGCCAGGCTGGGACTCGGCCCCCGCGGTTGCCCGGGCACGCACGAACGCGCCTCAAGTCCGTAGCCGTTCCTGCCGATCTTCCCATGGACGAGCACACGCTCGTCCATACCCCCCACCGCCGCCATGGTGCTCGCCAAAATCGCGATCGTCGCCGCCGCATTCGCCGGTCTCCTCGGTTTGGCCAGAGATCAGTTGTGGTTCGAGCGAGCTGGCCTGTTGGCACAGTGCAACGTGACGGCCACGCCGTACGGGGCGCCGGGCAGCGGACAGTGGTGGGCATGTCGCGAAGGCGCGCTCAGCGGGCTCCCGAACCTGACCCGCGACCACTGTGAGAGCAAGGGCCTCACCGGCCACGTCGAGCTGTGGTACTGCCCGATCGCCATCGCGCGACCGTCGTAATACCACTACACAGCTGTCGTGTTGTGACCGCTGCAGCCCTCGCGGCGACACGTCGGTGCGCCGACGCTGGCGCCGATCCGACGTTAACCGGTGGCGTGGCGCCGCAGCGCGATTCCGGTCAGCGTCTCGCGGACGACGCGGTCGGCGACCAGCGCGGTGATGTCGGCCGAGCCGACGGCGGTTGGGATCACTTCGGCGACGTCCATGCCTGCGAGGTCGAGCCCGGCGGCCAGCGTGCGCACCGCCCACAGCAGGTCGGCAGAGTTCATCCCGCCTGGCTCGGGGGTCCCGGTACCGGGCGCGAAAGCGGGATCCAGTACGTCGACGTCGACGCTGAGAAAGACGGGCCCGGGGCCGACGACGGCGATCGTCTCCTCGACGACGGCACCGATGCCCCGGTCGCGCACGTCGTGCATGAAGAGGCTCGTGATGCCGTGCTCGGCCTGCCAGGCGAACTCCTTCTCGCCGGGCCAATAGCCGCGCAGACCGATCTGGACGTAGCGGCGCGGGTCGACGTATCCGTCGCGGACGAGCCGGTACATCGGCGTACCGTGGGAGATCTCGACGCCGAACACCTCCTCGCCGGTGTCCGTGTGCGTGTCGAAGTGGACGAGCCCGACGGGGCCGTGGACGGAGGCGACGCCCTTCACGTCCGGCTCGGCGATCGAATGGTCACCGCCGAGCACGATCGGGATCGCGCCGGCACCGGCAACCTCGGCCACAAGCGCCTCGATCGCCTCGTGCGAGCGGAGCGGGTCGGACGGGAGCACGGGGGCGTCGCCGTAGTCGACGACCCTCAGCTCGGCCGCCCAGTCGACGTCGGCCTCGAGATGCGGTCCGGGCGGGCAGCCTGCAGCGCGGATCGCCCGCGGCCCGAAGCGCGTGCCGGGCCGGTCGGAGGTGAGGTCGTCCATGGGCGCGCCGAGGATCGCCACGTCGACCCCGGCGAGCTCGGCGGGATCCTGCGTGTACGGCAGCGCCGAGAAGGTGAGTAGCCCCGCATAGTCGGGCTTGTCGGGTAGACCGAGGCCTCGCCACCGTTCGATCGGGTCGATCACGGTCGGGATGCTACTGGGCCAGCTGGCGCAGGACCAAGACCCCATGAAGGCGTCCGCTTCGCGGCCGCGGCGCTCGTCTTCACATCAAGCCTGCCGGCTGGCGATCCCTCTACCGTGGACGTGTGCGCCGTCTCGACCGCCGCCGTGTGCAGATCGCGCTGCGCGTGGGAGCGCTCGGGTTCGTCGTCGCCTGGCTGCTGTCCCGACGCCTCCAGGAGCTCGTTCCCTACCAGCTGCCCTTCGCGGTGCTGCTCGTGTCAGAGGCCGAGGTCTTGGCAAGGGCGTGGCGCGAGCGGCGGGCGGCGCCGGTTAACGAGCCTCGCGACAAGAGGCTGCCGGACAGCACCGATGCAGATCTCGGCTGGGGCGAGCTCGTCGAGGGTGAGGACGGCCCTGTGTACGTCCCGCCGCCACCCCGTCCCGAGCGGCGTCGCGGCGCCGGCCCGCTCGGAGTGGCCGGCGTCGCGGTCGCGGCCGTGCTGTTCGTGCTTGCGGCTCGGGTCGACCGGAGCGAGACGTGGGCCGCGGTTCCGGCAGAGACGAGAGCCGCCGCAGAGGCGCGCTTCACCCGTGAAGCAGCGCGAATCGCCGGGCGCCCGGTGTCGGTGCGCTGCGACGACGGGTACGCGTACACGGGCGTCGGCAGCGACGCCCTCGGCGTCGCGTTCCCGCGGCGTGCGCTCGCCTTCCTCGAGCCGGCTGTCTGCAAGACGCTGACCGCGGTCGTCTTCGACGGCGACCGCCGTGAGCGGGCCGAAACGGCGGAGGCGGTGCTCGTGCTCGCCCACGAGGCGGTGCACCTGGCCGGGGAGCGCGACGAGGGGGTGACAGAGTGCCGCGCGCTGCAGGAGGGAGTGTCCTTGGGGGTGCGCCTCGGCCTGCGCGAGGACCGGGCGCGCCGGATGATGGCCTCGCTGTACGCCCGCAACCTCGCCGAGCGGGCGATCACCCGCCTCAGCTACCGGCTGCCCGAGGGCTGCCGGGACGGCGGCCGGCTCGATCTGCGTCCAGCGGACGGCCGCTTCCCGTAATTGTTGTCACAAGACCGGAATCCGCTCTCGCGCGCGGTCAGTCTTCAGCCTGACCCCGCCTCTTCGCGCAAGATCCCTGAAGGCGTCCGCTTCGCGGCCGCGCCGCCCTTCCCATCAAGCCTTGGCTATTCGAGCGCCTGCTCGAGCCGGCGACGCACGAGCGCGACGCTCGTGCCGCTCGGCTGCTCGCCCAGGACGGCCTCGGCGAGCGCGTGGGCCTCGGCGACGACGCGCTCGCGCTCGCTGTCGAGCGTGCCGCGGGCGACGAAGAGCGCGGCGCGGGCGCGACCTCCCCAGTCCTCGATCTCCGCGAGCGTGTTGCCCGGCTCGCCCTTGCCGGCTTCGGCGACGCGGGGTGCGCCGCGCAACGCGGCGGCGATGCCACCCGCGGACGCGGCGAGCCCTTCCGCCTCGGCCTGGAGCGCCTGGCGAGTCTCGACGATCGTTGGGCGCTGGTCTCGCAGGCGCTCGCCGCGGTGCTCGGCGTCCGCAAGCGCCTCGCGTGCGTCCTGCGCCGTGCGGCGCGCCGCCGCTTTCTCCTCGGCGGTCGACCGGCGGGACCTCTCGACGTGCTCCAGCTTCCGCTCCGCCTCGGCGAGCTCGGCCCGAGCTTCGTCCTCCGCAATCCTTGCGGCGTCCTGGGCCTGCTCGACGGCTGCGATCGCCGCGGGAAGCGCGTCGAGCGCTACCCGGATCTCGACCGCGCGCCCTCGTACGGCGCCGACCCTGTCTGCGAGCGCTGCGACCACGTCGATCTGCCCGGCCACGGCCTCGTCGCGCCGTTCGAGGTCCGCGACGAGTGCGCGCAACGCCTCGGCAGGATCGTCGACCATCTCGCGATCATGGCAGACGGCAAACTCGCCGTCACGCCAGAGAAGGCACCGCGGCGGACCGCTCGACGTCAGCTACGGGACACCCGCTCAGCGGCGCCCAGCGGGTACTACTGCTCGTCGGCGGCGCGGGTGTGGTCGTGCAGGTACTCGAGGTTCAACGTTGGCTCGTAACGCAGGTCGAGCGGCCGAAACGACGAGGTGACAGGCGCGGCCGCACGCTCCGCGACGGAGACGCGGGCCGCCTCGACGACGTCGAGCACGTGCAGGTCGTGCTCGAGTGCTCGTCAGCGGTGCGCGGGCCTCGCGCACGGCGGCAACCGCCTCGCCCAAACCGTCCGCCCACAACCACGCGGTGCGGTCTACGCTACCCGGATCTGCGACGGCGAGCGAACTGAGATCTCAGCTCGTCCGTCGTACATCGTGATGAGACCACGCACACAGATCGTCTTGCCGTAGTACCGCCGCTCCGGCGATCCGAACTTCGCGCGGTCTTTTCGCCAGATGATCGCGGTGAAGCGCCGCGCGTCGGGATACCCAACACCGAGATCCAGGAACGTCGGTTGCCCGCCGCTCGAGGTCGCGTAGTACGTGTTCACAACCCGCCCCTTCACAGTCGCGACCTTTCCGGCGTACGCGTGGGCCTTGCTCCAGCTGATCGCGCCGTTGCAGGAGACAGCCTGGCGTGCACTCGCTGTGCTGGCGACCGGCGTCGACACGACGCTGAGCGCAATCACTGTCAAGAGCGCTGCCAGGTACCTCATGCGGCGCTGCATACAGGCACTCCCTTGGGAATTGAGTAGAGCGGCATACCCCTATCGGGGAAGCTGAGCGTCGTCGCCATCCCCCGTGAAGGGGACGCAGGATGACCGCGCCTGAGCTCCTTCGTCGCCGCCGAGACGACTACGAGCTACCCGCGTCATGCAGGTCTACTCGCGACAGCTGGACTGTCAGCAGGGGGATGGAGAGCGATCGGAGTCGCTCCTCGCGGATCCCCGCCCTCAGGCGAGAAGGCGACGAGCGGATTCGAACCGCTGTACGAGGCTTTGCAGGCCTCTGCCTAACCACTCGGCCACGTCGCCAGCCGTGTCCATGCTAGCCGCGGCCCACCAACACTTTTCCTTCACGATCGTCTGCAACCCTTTGCAGCCGTGCGACGCCGTCAGCTCACACCGCTGCTGCCCCTGCTCGCCTGCCTGGCGGCCGTGGCGGGCGCGCTTTCGCTGTCCGGCTCCGCCACGTCCGCCACCGCCGACACGTGCGTGCGCCAGCCGGTCGATGGGCCGCTGTGGGTCGAGTACGGCGACGGCGCCGTGCCGGCGGACGTCCGCACGCTCTTCTCACGCCCCGGTGTCACCGTCGCGACGAGCGGCACCGCGCTCCCGCGCACCTACCGGCAGCGGGGAGCCGGCACCGTGTTCTTCGTGCTCAAGCTGCCCCAGTACGTCGGGCAACCGTCGGCGCCCGCCGACCCGGCCACGATCGAGGCGGCGGCGCAGGCGCTCTACGACCGCGCCGTCGCTTCGACCGAGTGCGCGATGCCGATCATCGCCTTGAACGAGTTGCTCGGGCCCGCCGCCCCCCTGCCCTGGACGCCCGAGGTGACGACCTACCGCGCCAACGTGCTCGGGCTCGTACGTGGTCTCGCGGCGCGCGGCGCGCGGCCCGCGCTCTTCGTCCACGGCAGCCCCATCTTCGGCGGCCAGGCCGCCGACTGGTGGCGCGCGATCGGCGCCGACGCCGACGTCGTCTACGAGTCGTACTACCGCGCGACGAACATCAGCCGCCTCGGCCGTATCGTCGGCCCGAGGCGCATGCGGCTCGGGATGCGGTCGATCATCCGCAAGCTCACCGCCGCCGGCGTACCGCGCCACCGCCTCGGCGTGGCGCTCGGCTTCCAGGTGGCTCCCGGCAAGTTCGGCCGAGAGGGACTGCAGCCGCGGGAGGAATGGTTGCGCTACGTCAAGTGGAACGCCCTCGCCGCCCGGCAGGTGGCGCTCGACGAGCGCACGTCAACCATCTGGTCGTGGGGTTGGGCCAACTTCGGCCCGCAGAGCATCGACCCCGACAAGCCCGCGGCCGCCTGCGTCTACCTGTGGAGCCGCGACCAGTCCCTCTGCGACGGCCCGGGCGTCGCCGGGCCCGCCTTCAAGAAATCGCTGGTCGAAGGGCCGATCGTGATCCCCGACGGCGTCGAGTGCATCTCCGCCGCCGGCAAGCTCCGCACCTCCCCCATCCTCGCGCTCGCCAGGCTCACCCGCGACCGGCAGCAGGCGCTCGACGCGCTCTTCGCCCGCCAGGCGCTGCGCAAGCGCGTCCCCGTCGCGGCCGCCGACCTCGCCCAGGCGGAACAGGAGGTGGTCGACCGGGCGTTCGGCGGCTCACGCACGAGCTACGAGCTCGCACTCCAAGAGCGCGCCGCGACACGCCCGATGGCACTCGGCATCCTGGAGGACGAGCTGCGCCGCGACCTCATCGCCGAGCTCGTCCTCGCCGAGCCCGGAAAGACCGCGCTCACCTGGGCAACGGAGGTCGGCGCGGCGGACATCGCCACCGCCACCTGCCGGCGCGATCTCCTCCCCGGCCGCGGCAACTTCCCCGCCTCCGACGTGCGGGTGATCGGCGCCGTCCCCCTGGCCGCCAGGCTCCCCTTCCTCACCGGCGACCTTGAGCCGCCCGCCGCCGCCACCGAGCTCGTCGCGACCGCAAAGGACGGCGTCGTCACGCTCGACTGGCCCGACAGCGCAGAAGCCGACCTCGCAGGCTACGACGTCTACCGCGGAACCGCGCCCGGCGGGCCGTACACGAAGCTCACTCCCGTCCCCACGCCGCATTCGACGTACGCCGACAGGACGCCGCCCGCGGACGGCGCCGCCGTGTACGTCGTGCGAGCGATCGACTCAACCGGCAACTCGAGCGCCGACAGCCCCGTGGTCGCGCCGTCCTCCCCGGCGCCTACCCTCCGTCATCCGTGACGGCACCGACGGCGAGCACAACAACTCCCACCCGGGCAACCGAACCCCACACCGAGCCCTGCTGGCGATGCGGTGCGGCGATGGAGTGGAGACATGGGACTCAGCAGTGTCCTCGATGCCATCTAAAGATCGGATGCTGTGAGGGCGTGACCGCCGACTGCAGCCCGGACGCGTAGTCGATGAGCCAACGAGCCGTGTAGATAGGCCGTCCGATGACACTGGTATTGTCAGTAATGCCAACAACACATATATCGAATGCCCTACCTTCAGGACGACAGCGGCCAATGGTGGTATCACGCCCGGAACTATCGGTCACGTGCGTATCCCCGGGATTGCGAGGCCTGCGGAAAGACGTTCGTCTCACGTCCCACGGATCCCATTCGATTCTGTTCCAGCCATTGCGGGCTCCGTGGCAGCCGCCACCCGCAGTGGAAAGGTGGGTCGCGGCTCGGGAAGGGCTACCGACATGTCCGCCTTGACGATGAGAGCCACGTTGCCGCACCGATGCGCGGCCGCGACAGGTACGTCGCCGAGCATCGAGCGCGCATGGCCGAACACCTGGGACGGCCGTTGACACGGCGAGAGCTCGTTCATCACATCAACGGAGATCGGCTCGACAACCGAATCGAGAACCTCGAACTCCGACACCTCCCACATGGTCCGGGGGCACGGTTCCGCTGCGGGCAATGCGGCTCCGACGACATCCGTGCAGTTCCGCTAACGTCGGGCCGAGGCGAGTCCACGGTGTAGCCTCGACCGCGTGATCTCGCTCGACGCGCTGCTCGCCCCCGACCGCCTCGTCGACCTCACGCAGCCGCTCGGCCCGGACACCGTGCTCTGGCCCGGCTCGACGCCGTTTGCCGCCACGGTTGTCGCCGACTACGAGACCGACGGCGGCTACGCCCGCGAGCTCATGGTGCCCGAGCACGCCGGCACGCACCTCGACGCGCCCGTGCATTTCGCGCAGGGACTACCCGCGACCGACGGGATCCCGCTCGCGGCGCTCGTGCGGCCGCTCGTCAAGCTCGACGTGCGAGAGCGGGTTGGAGGTGGCGCGACGTACGAGCTGACAGCCGAGGCGATCGAGGAGATCGAGGCCGTCGACGGCGCGATTCCCGCCGGCGCGGCCGTGCTCGTGCACACCGGCTGGGAGGCGTACCGCGCCGACGCCGACCGATACGGAGACGCGTTCCCGGGGCTCGCGCCCGACGCCGCCGCGCTCCTCGTCGCCCGCGGCGTGGCCGGCGTCGGGATCGACACGCTCGGCATCGATCCCGCGCACGCGGACGACTTCCCAGCCCACCGGATCATCCTGCCGGCAGGGCTGTGGCAGCTCGAGGGTCTCGTCAACCTCGTGGCCGTCCCCTCGCGCGGCGCCTGGCTCGTCGCCGCCGTGATCCCGCTGGTCGCCGGCTCCGGCGCGCCGGCGCGGGTGTTCGCGATCCTCCCTCCCGCCGGTGTCTGAGACCGAACCGAAGATCCGCGCGGTCCGCGCAGACGAGTGGCGGCTGTGGCGCGAGGTGCGCCTGCGCATGCTGCGCGAGGAGGCTGCCCATTTCGGCACACGCTGGGAGGACGCATCCCGGGAGCCCGACGAGCGATGGCAGGCGTGGACAGAAGAGGCGGCGCGCGGTGACACCCGCGTGCTCTTCGCCGCCGAGCGGGACGGGCGCTGGGTCGGCGTCGTCGGAGCTTTCCCGCGTGTCGACCCGCGTGAGGCGCAGCTGATCTCGATGTGGGTCGATCCGACGACGCGCGGGCAGGGAGTGGCGGAGCGGCTGATCCGCGCCGTCGCGGAATGGGCCCAATCGCGCGGCTGCGACGACGTTTACCTGTTCGTGCAGGAGCCGAACGTCCGTGCGCAGCGCCTCTACGAGCGAGCGGGCTTCCGGCCCACCGGCGACCGCGAGCGCGTGCCGCGCCGTCGCGGCTTCAAGGTGCTGTACCACTCCCCTGTGGCAGATCTCCTGGCGTAGGCTCGTGTCTGACACCGCGGCCGCGCCGTTGCGTACATCGGTGTCTGACACGACCGCGGCGCCACTGCGCGCATCGGTGTCTGACACCACCGCCACATGCCGCGCCGCCGGGCTTCAAGGTGCTGTACCGCTCGCCGGTCGCTGACCTTCTGCGCTGACGACTTGCGGCGTCTCCATCCGTACTGGTACATTTGTACCACTGTGGTCTGGCTGTACCTGACAACCGCAATCGCGACCGAGATCGCCGCTACCGTGGCGCTCCGCTACGCCGACGGCTTCACGCGCCCTGTTCCGACCGCCGTCGTCGTCGTCGGCTACGCGGTCTCGTTCCTCTTCCTCTCGCTGACACTGCGCGGGCTCTCCGTCAGCGTCACGTACGCGATCTGGAGCGGCGCCGGCACCGCCGCCATCGCGCTCATCGGCGTGGCCGCGCTCGGCGAGCCGCTCACCGCGCTCAAGCTCGGCAGCGTGGCGCTGATCATCGCCGGCGTCGTCGGCCTCAACGCCGCCGGAGGACATTGACGCGCCCCGGGGTGCGCGCGCGCGGCGCGGCGCGGCGCCGGGCGATCGTCGAGGCGGCGCTCACCCTTCTCGGCCGCGGCGGCTCGGGCGCCGTCACCCACCGCTCGGTGGCGGCCGAGGCGGATGTGCCGCTGGCCGCGACGACCTACTACTTCAGGACAAAGGACGAGATCGTGCTCGACGCGTTCGCTCTGGCGATGACCGAGGACGTGGCGGCGCTCGGCGCCGTCGAGCCGCTCGAGGCAGACGGGCCGCCCACGGTGCCGCAGGTCGCAGCGTGGCTCGCATCGATTCTGCTGCCCGACTTCGAGGACGACCGCACGGCGCGGCTGGTGCTGCTGGAGCTCGAGATCGAGGCGGCGCGGCGCCCCGAGCTGGCGCCGATGTCCCGTGCGTGGACGGACGCCTACGTCCGCACCGTCGCGCCCGCGCTCGAGCACCTCGGCTCGCGCGACCCAGAACACGACGCCTGGATCGTCGTCACCGCGCTCGAGGGCATGAAGCTCGAGCTGCTCGCCTCCGGCGAGCGTGACCCCGAGAGCGTGCTGCTGCCCGCGATCGAGCGGCTCCTCGGCGCTCTCGTCGGCACGCGGTCTCACGCGACGAGCTCGCCGCCCGCGTAGACGCGCTCAACCTCTCCGCCGTCGTCCACCACGACGAGGTCGGCCGGGGCTCCAACTGCGAGCACGCCGACGTCGGTACGTCCGAGCAGCCGGGCGGGCGCGCCGGTGACCGCATCCACCGCCTCGACGAGCGGCACGTCCAGCTCGAGCAGCAGGCGCAGACCGGCTGAGAGCGGAAAAACGCCTCCCGCCAGTTCGCCGTCCGCGGTGCGCGCGACGCCGCCTGCGACGGTGACCGCGATACCTCCCAGCAACGTGGTGCCGTCGCCGCCGCCGGCAGCGGCGATCGCGTCGGAGACGAGGACGAGACGCCCGCGCGCCACGTGCCACGCGGCCAGTACGGCCTCTGGATCGACGTGGACGCCGTCCGCGATCAGCTGCACCACGACGTCCTGACGAGTGAGCGCTGCGCCGACGATCCCCGGATCGCGGTGGTGGAACTGCCGCATGGCGTTGAACAGATGCGTGACCGAAGCTGCGCCGCGGTCGAATGCCTCGCGCGCCAGGGCCGCGTTCGCGTTCGTATGTCCGAGCGAGACGACGATGCCTCGCGCCGCCAGCGTCTCGACGAGCTCGAGCGCGCCGTCGAGCTCGGGAGCCACGGTGACCATGGTCACAGGCCCCGCCGCGAGGTACGCCTCGAGCAGGTCGGCGTCCGGCGCTCGCAGCAGCGCGGGTGGGTGCGCGCCCGCGCGATCGGGCGACAGGAACGGGCCTTCGAGATGCGCGCCGAGGATGCGGGCGGGGCTTGGTGACTCGAGCGCCCGACCGACGGCCTGGAGTGCGTCGAGAGTCTTCTCGAGCGGGGCGGTGATGAGCGTCGGCTGGTACCACAGCACCCCGTCGCGCGCGAGCGCGCGTCCCATCTCGAGGAGCTCTGCGGGCTCGGCGTCGAGCACGTCGACGCCGGCGTACCCGTTCACCTGGAGGTCGACCAGCCCCGGCACCGCAAGCCCCGCGCCCGCTCCCGGGACGCCGACGGCGGCGACACAGCCATCCGCGATCTCGACGTCGCCCCGCACGAGCACCCCGCCGACGACCGCCGCTGCAACCCCGAGCCGCACCCGGGATAGCCTACGCTCGCACCGTGGACGATGCCTCCTCACCGTTCGCCCTCACCGGCCGTCACGCCGTCGTCACGGGGGCATCGAGCGGAATCGGGCAGGCGATCGCCGCCGCGCTTGCCCGCGCGGGCGCCGACGTCGCGGGCATGTCCCTCGAGGAGGCGCCTGAGACGGAGGCCGCCATCCAGGCGGCAGGGCGGGACGGGCTCATGCTCGTCGGTGACACGGGCCGCTCGGAAGACGTCGACCGGCTTGCGACAGCCGCAGCCGAGCGCTTCGGCGGGGTCGACATCTGGGTCAACAACGCCGCCCGCCTGCTCGTCAAGCCCATCCTGGAGATGACCGACGAGGACTGGCACGGGCTCCTCGCCGCCAACCTGCACGGCTACTTCTACGGCTGCCGCGCCGCCGCGCGGCTGATGACCGCGCAGGGCACCGGAGGACGCGTCCTCAACGTCAGCTCCGCCGCCGACATCCAGCCGCTCGCCGACCTGTCCGCCTACATCACGGCCAAGGGCGGCATCGTGGCGCTGACGAAGACGCTCGCCCTCGAGCTGGCGCCGTACGGGATCACCGTCAACGCGATCGCGCCCGGCGCCACCGAGACGCCGCTCAACCGGCGCGCGTACACCCCCGCGGTGCGCGCCGCCTACGGCCGGCGAATCGCGCTCGGGCGCATCGGCACGCCGGAGGAGATCGCCGACGCCGCGGTCTTCCTCGTCTCCGACGCCGCCCGGTACGTGACCGGGCAGGAACTGCTCGTCGACGGCGGTCTCACCATCAACGGCAGCGTCGGCCACGCGAACGACTGAAGAGACATGACGACCGTCGACACCGACCGCATCGCGCACGCCGACCAGGTGAGCCTCGTCACGCAACGCCCCGCTGTCGACATCCGCGTCTGGGACGGGATCGATCTCCGCCTCTACCCGGAGCGCGGGCTGGACATCGGCGCGGCCTGGTTCCGCGGCACCCCACTCGCGTGGATCTCACCCGCGGGCGAGGGCGGAGCGGACGCGGCCGACTGGAGCGCCGCCTGGGGCGGCGGGCTCGTCACCACCTGCGGCCTCGACAACGTCGGCACGCCGTCCGAGGGGATCGGGCTGCACGGCGGCTACACATGGCTCGAGGCGAAGGAGCTGGAATGCGCTCGCTCAGCCGAGGAGGTCGTGTGCCGGGCGCGCGTCGACGACCCGCGGGGCATCAGCGTGCACCGGACGATCCGTACCGCCATCGGGCAGGGGCGTGTCGAGCTCGCCGACCGCGCGTTCAACGCGGCCGAGCGGGCGCTGGAGACGCCGCTGCTGTACCACGTCAACCTCGGCTGGCCGCTCTGGGACGCCGGCGCGCGGGTGGAGAGCGACGCCCGCGACGTCGTCCCGCGCGACGAGCACGCCGCGCCTCACGACTGGAGCGCCGCCCCCGACCCCGTCTCGCAGCGCGAGCGCGTGTGGGAGCACCTCGGCGCAACGCAGGCAGCGGTCGTCAACGAGCGCCTCGGCCTGCGCGTCGAGGTGACGTCGAGCCTGCCGCGCCTCTGGCAATGGGTCGACCCGGCACCGGGGTTCTACGCGCTCGCGCTGGAGCCGGCCAACTGCTCGGTGCTGGGCCGGGCGCACGATCGTGCCGAGGGGCGCCTGCCCGTGCTGCAGCCGGGCGAGGAACGCTTCACCAATGTCGTCGTACGAGTGGAGGTCACATGACGGAGATCCGCGATCTGCGCGCCGGGGTGGTGGGCACCGGTTTCGTCGGCGTCGTCCACGTACAGGCGCTCCGGCTGCTTGGCGTCGACGTGGCCGGCGTCGTCGGGTCGTCACCAGAGCGAGCCGCCGCCAAGGCGACTGCGCCCGTGTACGAGTCGCTCGAGGCGCTGCTGGCAGACGACTCGGTCGACGTCGTCCACCTGACGACGCCGAACCACCTCCACTACCCGCAGGCCAAGCAGGTGCTCGCAGCCCGCAAGCACGTGATCTGCGAGAAGCCGCTGGCGATGACCTCCGCCGAGTCGGCCGAGCTCCTGGAGCTCGCCGAGGCGAGCGGGCTCGTCCACAGCACGAACTTCAACCTCCGCTTCTTCCCGCTGGTGCACGAAGCCCGGGCACGCATCGCCGACGCCGAGCTCGGTGACGTGTGGAACGTGCACGGCGGCTACCTCCAGGACTGGCTCCTCTACCCCACCGACTGGAACTGGCGGCTCGAGCCGGAGAAGGGTGGTGAGCTGCGCGCGATCGCCGACATCGGCTCGCACTGGATGGACCTGGCCCAGTTCGTGTCCGGCCTGCGGATCGTGGAGCTGTGCGCCGACTTGGCGACAACGATCAGCGTGCGTCGGCGACCGGTGGCCGAGGTGGAGACCTTCTCCTCAGGCGACGCGGGCGAGCGTGTCGACGCCCCGATGACAACCGAAGACCTCGGGCACGTCCTCGTACGCTTCGACGGCGGCGCGCGCGGAGCGTTCAAGGTGTCGCAGGTCAGCGCGGGACGCAGGAACCACCTCCATTTCGAGGTCGACGGCTCGGCCGGGGCTCTGGCATGGGACGCCGAGCGCCACGAGGAGCTCTGGCTTGGCCATCGCGACGGACCAAACGAGGTGCTGCAGCGCAACGCCGCGCTGATGCGGCCGGACGCGTCCTCGCGTACGAGCCTGCCGGCAGGTCATGCCGAAGGCTGGGTCGACACGTTCAGGGAGCTCTACCGCGCCGTGTACGCGGCCGTCGCGGCCGGCGGACCGCCTGCCGTGCCGGACTATCCGACGTTTGCCGACGGCCACTGCGCGAACGTGCTCGGCGATGCGATCTCCCTGTCCAACCGTGAGAGAAGGTGGGTAGAGGTATGAGACTCGGATTGATGACGGCCGCGTTCGGGCGGCTGTCGCTCGAGAAGGTCGCCGCGTGGTCGGCGGCCAACGGGTACGAGATGATCGAGGTCGCCTGCTGGCCTTCCGCCGGCGGCGAGCGTCGCCGCTACGCAGGTGTCAGCCACATCGACGTCGAGCGCCTCGACCCCGGACGAATTCGGGACGTGCTCGACCGGCACGGCCTCGAGATCTCGTCGCTCGCGTACTACCCGAACAATCTCCATCCCGACCAGTCCGAGCGCCGTGCCGTGAACGCACACCTCAAGAAGGTGATCGACGCGGCGGCGAAGCTCGGTGTGCCGACGGTAGGGACGTTCGTGGGACGCGACAAAGCGAAGAACGTGCCCGACAACTTCCGCGAGTTCCGCAAGGTGTGGCCTCGCCTCGTCGGCTACGCGGAGTCGAGGGGCGTCAACGTGGCGATCGAGAACTGCCCCATGATCTTCAGCTGGGACGAGTGGCCGGGCGGAACCAATCTCGCCTCCACCCCGGCCGCGTGGGACGAGATGTTCTCGATCGTTCCCTCGGAGCGCTTCGGCCTCAATCTCGACCCGTCGCATCTCGTCTGGCTCCAGATCGACTACGAACGGGCGGTGCGGGACTACGCGTCCCGGCTCCTCCACGTCCACGCGAAGGACATGGAGATCGACCGCGACGGCCTGTACCTCTACGGCTCGGCGTCACAGGGGATGGGCTGGCAGGTGCCGCGGCTGCCCGGCCTCGGCAAGGTCGACTGGGGCCGCTTCATCGGGCAGCTGTACCGTGTCGGCTACGACGGCGTCGTCTCGGTGGAGCACGAGGACCGCGCGTTCGAGCGCACGCAGGAGCTCGTCGAGCGCGGGTTCCTGATCGCGCGGGACTGTCTTCGGCCGTACCTCCACTGAGCGCCGTGACGACCCGGCTCCCGCCCAAGTACATACCCGCGGAAGATCGTCCCGCACGGATCGCCGAGCTCGAGCGCCTCATCGCCCGCGAGTGGCTGCGCTTCGCCATCATCGACGGCCTCTACGTCGTTGTCGCGGTGGGAATCGTGGTCGCCCTCGTACTCAGCGACGCCATCTCGGAAGGCGTTCAGGCACCCGTGGCCACCGCGCTCGCCCTCCCGATCGGAGCGCTGGTGCTCTACTGGACGAAAGTGCGGGTCCAGCCGCTGCAACGCGAGCCCGAGCAGCTACGGGCATTGGACGTGGGTGTCTGACGGGGTGACGCCCCAACCACGAGTGTCTCAGCGCGGCAGCGGGTACGGCACGAGCCAGGCAGGCTTGCCGTTGCCGAGCTCGCGGCACCCCGCCCAGCCCAGGAAGCCACGGCTCTTGCCCAGTGACGTGCAGCGGTACCGCGTCCACCGCCCGGCGCCGAAGCGGTCGCGCGTCGAGTCGACGACGACGAGGATGTCGCGGCTGCCGCGCACGTAGACGTAGTTGGCGATGGGGTCGCCCTCGATCGTCGTGTAGACGGCGACGGCGCGCGCCTTCCGGCCATCTCGGGCCGCCTTGACGATGCAGGCGTTGACCCGCCGCTGCGCGCTCACCGGGGTGTTCCTGTTCCAGTACGACCCGCACGAGGGATACGACTGCGGTGTGGCGCCGGCCCGCACCGCCCCGTCGGCGGCACCCAATGCGATCGCGGTGGCGATCGCAGCGGAGAGGGCCGTCGCCGTTGCGACGGCGACGGCGACACCCACCCGTCCCGGGCGGCGCGATCTCATGTCAGATCAGAGTACGGCGCCGAGACGCCCCGGCGTCACTCGCGATCGAAGATGATGCGCCTGTGAGCGGAACCCTCGACGATCTCGTCGCCCCGGAGGACCGGGAGTACGCCGCCTCCGTCGACGACGAGGGGCGGCGGACCGCGATCGTCGCCTCGATGCTCCGTTACCGCGCGCCGGACCGGCTCGCCGCCGGCGACCCGGTGCCTGTGGTCACGGTGACGCGGCTCGACCCGCCGGGCACCGTGCGGCTCGACGAGCTCGACGGGGGGCGCCCCGTGGTGCTCGTGTTCGGCAGCTACACCTGACCGCCGTTCCGTCGCCGGTCGGGCGACGTCGAGGCGCTCCACCAACGGTACCGCGACGATGCCGACTTCTTCTTCGTCTACGTCGCAGAGGCGCATGCCGTCGACGAATGGCAGATGGACTCGAACGAGGAGGAGGGCATCCGCGTCCTGCAGCAGACGTCGCTCGATGAGCGGATCGAGGCCGCCCGCGCTGCGGCTGCCCGCCTGCGGCTGACGATGCCGATCCTCGTCGACGCCATGGACGACGCCGCCAGCGCCGCCTTCGCCGCCTGGCCGGAGCGCATCGTCATCGTCGATCGCGAGCGCCGCCTCGCGTACCCGGGCGCCCCGGGCCCCTACGGGTTCTCGCCCGAGGAGGCCGCGACGAACCTCTCGGCGCTGCTGTAACCCGCGCGGGCGGGTGCTAGCCTGGGCGTGCCGTGGAGCGATGGCATCTGCCCTCGATCGAGGCGAACGGGAAACGCGAGCCCCGGGTTCTCTTCTCGAGCGCCGCCTGCCGTGCGGTCGTGATCGACCTGAAGGCGGGCGACGAGATGCGTGAGCACCAGGTACACGAGCATGCGGTGCTCGAAGTGCTGTCGGGGCGCGTCGCGCTGGCGGCGGGCGGTCACACTGCCGAATGCGGTCCGGGCACGCTCGCGTCCTTCGACCCAGGGGAACGTCGCACCGTCCTCGCGCTCGAGCCCTCGCGCATCCTTCTTCTGCTCGCTCCATGGCCCGGCGACGGGCATTTCGGCGCAGGCGAGGACGCCGACCCCGAGCGCATGCCGGCGCAGGCGAGCGTGCAGCCGCTCCGCTCGTCACCGCAGTAGCGCGGGACGCCGACTCGTGCCCTAGCATCGGGGCTGGAGATGGGATTCTGGCCCGAGTGGAGACGGCGCTCCGAGGCTCCTACGGACGAGCTGGCCCGCGGTGTGGACGCCGATCTGCCCAACGTCGACGAGACGTTCCGGCGCCTCGTCGAGGAGATCCCCCTGATCACGTATATCGAGGAGGCGTGGCCCAACGACACGCAGTACTACGTCAGTCCGCATGTGAAGACGGTCCTGGGAATCACGCAGGCCCAGTACGTGAGCATGGGATGGGAAGGGTTCTTTGCGCTCGTCCATCCGGACGATGTCGAGCGACTGCGCGGCGAGGTCCGCCATTTTGCGGGGACAGGCGAGCCGCTCGTCACCGAGTACCGGATGGTCGCCGCGGACGGGCGGGTCGTCTGGATCCGCGATGTCGGCACGCAAGAGCCGGCGCCCCGCGACGCCCCCGTTCACGAACACGGGTACATGCTCGACGTCACGGAGCAGAAGAACGCCGAGGCGGCGCTTGCGGCCTCTGAGGCGCTGATGCGCGACATTCTCGAGAGCATCGAGCACGGCATCGTCGTCCTCGATCGCGAGCACCGCTACCTCCACTGGAACCGCTTCATGGAGCGGTTGCGCGGCATCCCCGAGACGGAGGTGCTCGGGCGTTTGCCGGAGGACGTCTTCCCCGATCTCGAGCAGATCGGGATGAGCGCGATGCTCGATCGGGCGCTCGGCGGCGACATAACCGTCGTCCCCGACCCATACGAATACCCGCAAGCCGACGGTCGCTCGCTGTGGATGAGCATTGCCGTGGGGCCGCTGCGTGAGACGAGCGGCGCGATCGTGGGCACGACGATCCTCGTGCGCGACGTCACCGAAGCCGAGGGCGCGAAGCAGTCGCTGCGGCACCGCGACGCGACTCTCGAAGCGGTGAGCGTCGTGGCCGGCCTGCTCCTGTCGCGCCCGCTCGACGACTGCGGGCCAGAAGTGGTCGAACGGCTGGGAACCGCGCTCGAGGCGAGTCGCGCCTGGGTGTTCCAGGACGAGCTCGTCGATGGCACCTACGTCTCCCGACACCGGTTCGAATGGTGCGCGCCCGGGATCGACCCCGACCCCTGGACCGACACCCGCTACGACGAGTCGGCTTTCAAGCGCTGGCTCGATACGCTTCTCACCGGCGAAACCATCCACGGTGTGGTCAGCGCCTTCCCACCCGGCGAGCGCGAGATCCTCGAAGCAAGCGGGATCCGCTCCGTGATCGCCGTGCCGATCTTCGTCGAGAGCGAACTATGGGGGGAAATCGGCTTCGACGACTGCAGCAGCGACCGCGAGTGGGCTGCCGCCGAGCGCCAGGCGCTCGGCACCGCCGCCAACGTGCTCGGAGCGGCGATCGCACGGCAGAACGCCGAGCAGGCGCTTCGACGCAGCGAAGAGATGCTGCGGCAGGCGCAGAAGATGGAGGCGGTGGGACGCCTGGCCGGCGGCATCGCCCACGACTTCAACAATGTCCTCACCGTGATCCGCGGCTACAGCGCGCTGCTCCTCGCCAGGGCAGAAGAAGCCGACCCGGACCGCGACGACCTGCTCGCGATCGTCTCCGCCGCCGACCAGGCGGCCGATCTCACGCGCCAGCTGTTGACCTTCTCCCGCGGCCAG